>Ga0247813_10001159_pt1 | contig 20842 bp, 18 predicted proteins | sample UWRJL169409C1_FD_180719 | JGI IMG/M metagenome (GOLD analysis project Ga0247813, IMG submission 180719) | Plant litter microbial communities from Arlington Agricultural Research Station in Wisconsin, United States - UWRJ-L169-409C-1 | ecosystem: Environmental > Terrestrial > Plant litter >...
TGCGGGTGCAGCGCCAGCGGGTCGAGGGTGCCGCGAACTGACGTGCGGGTGCAGGGTCGGCGGGTCGAGGTGCCCGCGAACTGACGTGCGGGTGAAGGACCAGCGGGTCGAGGGTGCCTGCGAACTGACCGCACGCCCGCGCGCGGCAACGCCGGGCGGGGCAGGCACGTAAACTTGTGGCGTGAACAAGCCCGTAGACGTCGCCCTGATTGGTGGCGGCATCATGAGCGCCACGCTCGGAACCATCCTCAAGCAGCTCGAGCCCGACTGGGAGATTCGCATCTTCGAGCGGCTCGGTGAGACCGCGCTCGAGAGCTCGAACCCGTGGAACAACGCCGGCACCGGACACTCCGCGCTGTGTGAGCTCAACTACACACCCGAGCGCCCGGATGGCACGATCGCCATCGAGAGCGCCGTGAAGGTCAACGAGCAGTTCCAGGTGTCGAGGCAATTCTGGTCGTTCCTCGTCGAGAATGGGGAACTCCCCGAGCCCGGTTCATTCATCAACCCGACGGCGCACATGAGTTTCGTCTGGGGAGAGAGCAACGTCGAGTACCTGCGCAAGCGCTACGAAGCGCTCAAGGGCCACCCGCTCTTCGCCGGCATGGAGTACAGCGAGGACGCTGAGGTCATCCGCTCCTGGGCGCCGCTCATGATCCCGGGGCGGGCGAAGTCCCAGGCGATCGCTGCCACCCGCACGGATGCGGGCACTGACGTCGACTTCGGGTCCCTCTCGCGCAGCCTGATCAAGAACCTCACGGACGGCGGAGCGGAGCTCACCACCGACGCGCGCGTCACCAACCTGACACGGCGCAACGACGGCAGCTGGCGCATCCACTACCGCAATGTCATCGGGCAAACGCCGCTCTACACCGACGCGCGCTTCGTCTTCGTGGGTGCCGGCGGATACGCGCTCGGACTGCTGCAGAAGTCGGGGATCAAGGAGATCCGCGGCTTCGGCGGGTTCCCGGTGAGCGGCGAGTTCCTCCGCACCGACAACCCCGAGGTCGTCGCCCGCCACAAGGCGAAGGTCTACGGCAAGGCTGCCGTCGGATCCCCGCCGATGTCGGTTCCGCACCTCGACCTGCGTGTTGTCGACGGCAACCCGAGCCTCATGTTCGGGCCGTACGCGGGCTTCAGCCCCAAGTTCCTCAAGACCGGTTCGCTCCTCGACCTGTTCGCGTCGATCCGCTGGCACAACCTGTACCCGATGGTCGCCGCGGGTCTGCAAAACCTCGATCTGGTCAAGTACCTCGTCGGCCAGCTCGCAGCGAGCAAGCAGACCAAGTTCGCCGCGTTGCAGGAGTTCTTTCCCGACGCCGACCCCAAGGACTGGTACCGCATCACCGCCGGCCAGCGTGTTCAGGTGATCAAGAAGGATGCCAAGAAGGGCGGCGTGCTGCAGTTCGGCACCGAGGTCGTCTCGGCGGCCGATGGTTCGATCGCTGGCCTCCTCGGGGCGAGTCCGGGCGCATCGACTGCCGTGCCGATCATGATCGGCCTCATCGAGAAATGCTTCCCCGATCGTGTCGAGGCGTGGGCGCCGCGGCTGAAAGCCATGGTGCCGACCTATGGCACAACGCGGCTCGTGGATGATGCGGCTCCCGTCATGGCGAGCACGGCCAAGGCACTCCGCATCCCGCGCTAGAGGGCGGCTCAGTTGACACGCGCTCAACGGCGCGCGTATCGTCGACCCTCGTGATCTTGTAACGCCCCCTCCGACCTGCGCCCGAGGCTTCGCCCGGCAGGTAGCTCTCGTATCTCGAGAAGGGGCGTCTCCGTGCGCACATCCATACCCAGCACTCACATCCGCATCGACGGCGTCTCCCACTCTTATGGCGACCGCCGCATCCTCACCGACGTCTCGTTCGTCGTCGCGAGCAGCGACCGTCTCGGTCTCATCGGCGAGAACGGCGCGGGCAAGTCGACTCTGCTCTCCATCGCGGCGGGGTCGCTCCAGCCGACCGCGGGACGGGTGCACCGACCGACCAGAACCGGAATCCTTCGGCAGGAGGTCGTGCACGCGCCCGGCGATAGCGTGCATGACCTCATCGAGGCGGCGCTGCGAGACGTCCGCCGCGTCGAACGGGAACTCGTGGATGCCGCGGCCGCACTCGCGAGCGACGCCGGTCACGAGGCATCCATTCGTTACGAGCTCGCACTGGAGGCGGCCGAGCGTGCCGAGGTCTGGAGCATCGACGCGCGCCGCGACACCCTTCTCGCGGGGCTCGGGGTCGGCGATGTGCCTCTCTCCCGCCCGCTCGCCGAGGTCTCGGGCGGACAGCGCAGCAGATTCGCGCTCGCTGCGATCCTGCTGAGCAAGCCCGATGCCCTCGTGCTCGACGAACCGACCAACCACCTGGATGACGCGGCCGTGGCCTTTCTGCGCGAGCAGCTCATCGACTGGCGCGGGCCGGTGCTGTTCGCGAGCCACGACCGGGCGTTCCTCGACGAGGTGGTCACCGGGGTCGTGGACATCGACCCCGCGCGCGGTGCAGCCCACGGTGGCCAGGGTGCGCGGGAGAGCACAGTCACGCGTTTCGGCGGCACCTACACCGACTACCTCGTTGCCAAGGCGCTCGAGCGGGCCCGATGGGAGGAACAGTTCGCCAACGAGGAACGCGAGCTCGCCGAGCTCGAGCTCGCGGTTGCCGTGACCTCACGCGAGATAGCCCACAACCGAGCGTGGAGCGACAACGACAAGATGGCGAAGGGTCTCAAGAAGAACGCTGTCGAAGGTCAGATCAGCAGGCGGATCCGCAACGCGCAGGTGCGCCTCGAGACCCTCGAGGATTCCCGGGTGGGCAAACCTGTCGAGATACTCGACTTCGCCGGGATCCCCGCCGGGTCGCAGGCTCTCGAGGGCACACTCCTCGAGGTAAGCGATGCGCGGATCGCTGGACGTCTCGACGTCGACGAGTTCTCGATCGGCGCTCAGGGGCGACTGCTCATCACGGGGCACAACGGTGCGGGCAAGTCGACGCTCCTCGCCGTGCGCGCCGGTCAGCTGAGGGCGGGCACCGTGTCGCGCCGTAAGGGCCTGCGCACGGCGCTGCTCGCGCAGGACGTGTCGTGGGAGGATCCGGGCGAGACCGCCCGGGCGATCTATGAGCGCGCGATCGGGGAGAAGCGGGCGGAGGCTCTTCCCCTCGTTGATCTGGGGCTGCTGGCATCCCGCGACGTGGATAAGGCCGCAGGAGCGCTCTCGATCGGGCAACAGCGCAGGCTCGCCCTCGCCGTCATCATCGCTCGGCCCCCGCACCTCTTTCTGCTCGACGAGCCGACCAACCACTTGTCACTCTCCCTCGCGACGGAGCTCGAGGAGGCGATCGGCGGCTACCCCGGTGCCGTGATCGTGGCGAGCCACGACCGCTGGCTGCGTCGACGGTGGAACGGACCGCACCGCGCGATGCGTGAGGGGAGCTTCGTGTGAGTTAGGGCGCCCTCATGTGACCTTCACTGGGGAGAGCAGTGCGCCCGCAAAACCCATACGCTCGAATGAGAATACGGGCAATGGGGAGGCAAGACTGTGTCACTGGGTCTGCCTGTTCACCTTGCCCCGATTGGTGTTGCGCGGGCAATGGCGCGCGGAATGCATGTCATGGCGCTCGTGGCAATTCTCGCCTCACTCGTCTCGGTTCTTACTGTGCAAGCGATATTTCCCGAAAACATCATCTGGCCAGCGGCTCTCGCACTCGTGCCTCTTCTTGTCGTCCTGTGGATACTCGACCGCGACTCCACTTGGGTAGCGACTGTCGGGTACCTTCTCATCGGGGCCGCGAGCATCTACTGGTTCGTTCTCACCTGCACCGTCGAGTACCCCGGAGCCGAGTACACCGACAACTTCATCTTCTCGATGGCGAAGATCTCGCTCGTGCTCGTCGGCGGCGTTGGCGTCGGCTCCTTCCCGGCAGCCGCGTGGTCGATCCTCGGTTTTGTGCTCGCCGAGGGTGCGACAGCGCTCGCCACGATTCCCACCTCGTCGGTGTACACCTTCGACGGCACGACGGTCGTCGCTCTCTGTCTTGTGCTCATCGTGATCTCTGCCGTGAGCATCAACCGCAACCGCGTGCGGCTTGCAAAGCCGAGCCTGCACCGTGCAGCGCGTGACGAGTATGTCGCGCACGTGCGCCAGCGCATGGAGGTGCGTGCGGCAGCAATGCTCCACGACACCGTGCTCAACCACCTCGCCGCGGTGTCCACGTCGACCTCCACCGAGCTGGATCCCGAGCTGCGCGCGAGAGTCTCGCGCGACCTCGAGGTGCTCGTCGGCGAGGAGTGGCTCATCGAAGATGATCCGAACGACGAGACCTCCGACCCGGAGTGGCAGTCGACCAGATTCGCGAGGGTGCTCGCGGACGCCCGGCAACTGGGGCTCCACGTGGACGTCAGTGGCGACCCTTCCGTGGTGACGCGCCTCGATGCCGATCGCGCGACAGCGGTATCCCTCGCCGTAAAACAGTGCCTCGTGAACGTCGCCCGGCACGCGGGAACCGATCGTGCCGAGGTCGTCGTGTACGGGTCTGAGCACGACGTCTCCGTCATGGTCATCGACTCCGGCAAGGGATTCGTCGTGGCCGATACCGCAACCGACCGGCTCGGCCTTCGACACTCGATTCGTCGTCGCATCGAGAGTGTGGATGGCTCGGTGCAGGTGTGGTCCACCCCTGGTCGCGGCACCTCCGTGCTCCTGCGCGTACCCGCGTCAGTGCCGACTGAGGGCCTGCGAGCGGGAACACCGGTCGCCCGGTGATCGAACGCGAGCGCACCCTCCAACAGCGCGACCCCCTGGCCGCGATTGTTGGCCGACCGACGACCTACCTCGCGGCGCTCGGAGTTCCCGTCTATGCGGGAATCATGGTCTGGTTCAACCGTGAAGACATCGACGACCTGGGCCTCGCGATCGCGTCGATCTTCGTCATCGCCATGACGGGCATCGTGTTCGCTTTCGCGTCCAGCCCACTTCGCGCACCATTCACCACCCGCATGCTCCTCGCGATCACGCTCGGCGGGCTCGTGGCCCACGTGTTCGCCGTGGCATCCATGTGGGAAAGCAATGCCTACGTGCGCGACGATTGGGGTCCTTCGGCGCTCGCTCTCTATCTACTCGCACTCGCGCCCTATCGACCCGCGAGGGAGATCGCCTGGGCGGGCGTGGGATCTGCCGTGCTGATCTCTGCGCTTACTATCGGGCAGCAGGCGTCGTTCGCCACGCCGATTCCCGTGCACCTGTTCATGGTCGCGGCGGTCACTCCGTTGCTCATCCTCTCGCTCGGGGCCGCGCTCTTCGCGCATGAGCTCGTCGACGGTCTTGAGCGCTGGGAGCGCCGCGACACGATGTCGCAGGCGAGACTCGGCGACGGCAAGAGCGAGTGGATTGCCCGCTCGGTGCAGCAGGACAGGATCACGATCCTCAACCAGGAGATCGTGCCCTACTTCTCGAGCCTGCTCGCGAGTGAGTCGGTGACCCCGCAGGACCGCGCGCGGGCGCTCGAGCTCTCGGGCGCCATCCGCGCCATCATGGTCGCTGAGATGGACCGCTCGTGGCTCGATGGCGCCCTTGAGGACGTGGGGGGCGCGGAGACCCCCTCGCGCCTCGACGACGACGGCAGACTCGCCGAGCAGATGACCGCGGATCAGCGCACCGTGCTGCGGGCCCTGCTCGTCGCCCTGCACGCACAGCCGCGATTCGACAAGCACAGCCTGCGCATCGAGATCGAGGAAGCCGAGAACGGCGCACTCGTGATGATGCGGGCCATGATCGACGCGACCGATCACACGATGCGCTCATCGCTCGAGCCCTACTTCGCGATCATGAGGATCATCTTCACCGACCTGCACGTCGACCATCTCCAACCCTTGCTGACGCTAAGGTTTTCGTATGGGCAATGATGAGACCGGGCACGCTGCAGAGCCCGGCGCGGGGCTTCCCCTGCGCACGCGCGTGCGACTCGCGATCCTCGACGATCACGAAGTCCTGCTGGATAGCCTCGGCAGCTGGATCTCGGCGAATGCACCCGATTTCGAGCTCGTGCTGAGTGCGAGCACCTGGCTCCAGCTCGTGCACAGCGACAGGTTTCCGACCGACCTGGTCTTTCTCGATTTTCAGCTCAAGGAGCCCGTCTCGATCGAGGCACGCGTGCGCACGTGCCGCGCTGCCGGCGCCAAGGTCATCGTGCTCTCGAGCCTCGACGGCCGCGAGTCGCGCGACCGTGCACTCGATGCCGGGGCTGCTGCGTTCCTCTCGAAGAGCCTCTCGATGCGTGAGGTGATGGATGCAGCGCGCGGCGTCATGGGCGTCGACCGCGACTCCGAGCTGCAGCGCGACTGGCGTCCCCTTCCGGTCGGAGCGAGCACAACGACGCGCCCCAAGCTCAGCCCCGGCGAGATCGAGGCGTTCAAGCTCTACGTCACAGGTTCAAGCACGGCAGACGTCGCCGAGCGCATGAACGTGCAGTACGAGACAGCGAAGACGTATCTGCGCCGTGTGCGCGAGAAGTACGCAAAAGCCAACAGGCCCGCGAGCAAGCGTGCGGAACTCATCCGTCGCGCCGCGGAGGATGGATACCTCAACTGATGTCGAAGCTCTACTTCCGCCACGGGGCAATGAACAGCGGCAAGAGCACGGCGCTCCTCCAGGCCGCCTACAACTATGAGGAGCGCGGCCAGCAGGTGCTCCTCGCCAAGCCCCGTCTCGACACCAAGGGCGACAATGACATCGTCTCGCGCCTCGGTGTCACGCGCCCCGTCGACTTCACTGTCGGCCCCGAGGAGGACATCTACGACGCGTTCTCCCGTGAGCGCGCCCGCGTGCAGCGCGAGACCGGCAAGGACGTCAGCTGCCTCCTCGTCGACGAAGCACAGTTCTTCAGTGAGAGCCAGGTCGACGACCTCCTGCGCATCGCGATCATCGAGAGCGTTCCGGTGCTCGCCTACGGAATCCGCACCGACTTTCAAACTGTCGCTTTTCCGGGCAGCCGTCGCCTCCTCGAGATCGCGCACTCGCTCGAAGAGCTCAAGACGATCTGTCGCTGCGGTCGCAAGGCGATGTTCAACGCCCGCACGGTCGACGGAGAGTTCGTCTTCGACGGCGACCAGGTCGCAATCGACGGTGTGGATGTCTCGTACGAGAGCCTGTGCGGAAAGTGCTACCTCGAGGAATCCGATGGTGTGCTCAACAACGGACGCCGCCCGCGCGCGGCCTTCAGCTACACGGAAGAGCCCGACCCCGACTTCACTTGATCGGTGATCGGGCCGCCCGGTGATCGAGCCGAGACCACCGGCATCCGCCCGACAAGGCAAAAACCCGGCCACCCGCCTGAGCGGATGACCGGGTTGTGTGCTGTCGGGGTAACAGGATTTGAACCTGCGACCTCGTCGTCCCGAACGACGCGCGCTACCAAACTGCGCCATACCCCGATTGTTTCGCTACCTCTCGGCAACGAGCCTCATCAAGAATAGCCGATATCTCCACCGGTCAGAGTCACCATGACAGCTTCGGGCCTGCAGGCGAAGCGAACGGGCGCGTAGATGGATGTCCCGAGCCCCGCCGACACGTTCAACCAGGCCGATTTGCGGGCCGAATGCCAGACGCTGAGACCACTGGCCTGCTCTCGGGGGATATCGCAATTGGTGACGAGCGCGGGGAGTCCTGGCACCCGAACCTGACCTCCGTGGGTGTGCCCGGCGAAGATCACCTCTGCACCGTTGTTGACGAAAGAGTTGAGCACGCGCTGGTACGGAGCGTGGGTCACGCCGATCGAGAGCGTCTCGAGACCCTCGCGACCGTCATCCCACTCGACGTTCTCGCGCAGGTCGTCGATGGCGCCCGGGAGCACATCGAGCCGATCCCAGCCGCGGTGTGCGTCGTTGGTGCCGAAGAGCTCGAGGCGTGAGCCCCGCAATGACAGGGCGCGGGCTGTGTTGTTGAGGCTCAGCCAGCCGAACGTGTCGGTGAAGGTGCGTTCGAGTCGCGCTGTGTCGAGTTTGGTCGGCACGCGCGGAGTTGCGGATGGCCCGGTGAAGTAGCGCATCGGGTTCTTGAACTCGGGCCCGTAGTAGTCGTTGGAGCCATGTACGAAGACACCGGCGACCCCGGCAAAGGGCGCGAAGGACTCCTCGATCGCGTCATAGGCGTCCGTGTGTCCGAGGTTGTCACCCGTGTTGATGATGAGATCGGGTTCGAGGCGCGCGAGGGAGCGCACCCACTCGATTTTGTTGCGCTGCCACGGCGCGAGGTGCAGGTCACTGAAGTGCAGAACAGTGATGTCGCGTGCTCCTGGTTCGAGCACGGGCAGCACCTCGTGGCGCACGCCGAAGCGGTTGCGCTCAACGAGGCTGCCCCACGCGAACGCGCCGATACCGGCAGCGGCCGCCGCGCCAAGCGCAGCGGCCGCTACCGAACCCGGTTTTGTCAGCACGTGAGTGCGCCGACGCCCAGGGTTACTCTCTTGTTGCGTGAGTACTGCGAACCCGGCGATGGATCGCTCGACACCACGCGGTCTACGAGGGTCGGATCGGTGACCGGCGCACAGGCCTCAGAGACCTTGTTATAGCCAGCGTCGTTGAGAATCTGCTTCGCGGTCTCGAAGTCCGGGTTGCCGGTCACGGCATCGGGAACAGAGGTCACGGTTCCGTTGCTCGGGTGCACGGTCACTGTCTGTCCGCGGGCCATGATGCTGCCGGATCCCGGAGACGTCGACGCGATGACTCCCTTGGGCAGGTCGGAGTCTGCGTCACTGCCCTTCTTGTAGACGAGTCCGAGACCCTCGATGACGCCCTTGGCCGTCTCGGGGTTCTGACCGACGAAGTTCGGCAACTCGATGCCGGTACCTGTCATGAGCCTGGTCGGAGGAGCCGAGAATGCACCGCCGCCGTAGAGCTGGTTGGCCTTACCGAAGATCACCTTGCCAATGATGTGGCGGAGCACACCACCGCTCGGATAGGTACGCATCGGGAAGGTTCCCTTGATGTTTCCGACCCAGACGATTGTCGCAACCTTCTTGGTGGCACCGATCACGTAGGTCTGTACCGAACCGTTCGTCGTACCCGTCTTGCCGATGATCGGGATGCCGTCACCGGGGTTGGCCGCGTAGCCGCGCATGGCACCGGCGAGGGCGAACTGCGTTGCTGCAGCTACTTCCTTGTCGATCGCCTGCGTGCACTCTTCGTCCTGGCCGGGAAGCTCGGTGCCCTCGGAGTCGACGAAGCTGTCGACTGCGATGGGCTTACAGTAGACGCCGTTGTTTGCGATGCCCGCGTACGCGGCTGCCATGGTGAGCGGCGCGATGCTGTCGGTTCCGAGGATGACCGAAGGGTTGGTGCGCAGACCCGATCCTTCTGGGCCATCTGCAAGATCCGAGAGGTTCTTGGATGCGATGTGCACTCCCAACGACGCTGCGATATCGCGCGTATCGCACTGGTCGACCTGCGAGGCCATCACGGCGAATCCACCGTTGACCGACCCAGCTGTTGCAGCGGCGACGGTGCGCGTTCCGGTCTCACCGGAGTCATTTCGCGGACTCCAGCTACCGACGTGCGGACCATTACACCTGTCTGCGAAGACTGTTTGGTCCCACTTCTTGGGCGTAACCGTGACGACCTCGTTGAGTCCGAATCCCTGCTTGAGCCAGTTGATGAGCGTGAACACCTTGTACGTCGATCCGACTTGGAATCCGCTCGATCCGCCGTACGAGTAGTCGGTATTGAAGTTGATAGCCGAGTTTCCGGCCTTCTTCGAGCCGTTCAGCGTGTCGTCGAAGTTCTTGTTCTGCGCCATCGACAGGATGCGACCTGTGCCCACCTGCACGGTGGTCGCAGAACCACCGAGCTGCAGTCGCTTCTCCTTGCTCGGAACGAACTGTCGGATCGTGTTCTGGGCGACGGACTGCAGGCGCAGGTCGAGGGTCGTGTAGACCTTGTATCCACCGATGGCCCACGCGGCCTTGCGCTCGGCCTCTGTGGCGCCGAGCGACTCGAAGTCCTTCACGCTGCGGAGCACGTAGTCGCAGAAGTTCTTGGCGTACTTGTTGGCAGCGACACAACCGTTCTTCGGCTGCTGGAGTTTGACTGTCGTCTCGTCGACGGGGGTAGCGATCGCCTCGTCGTACTCCGCCGCGGTGATGTACTTCTCCGACTTCATGAAGCCCAGAATGACGTCACGACGTTCCTTGTTCTTCTCGTAGTTGTCGGGGGTGTCGAGGCTGCGGGCACCCGGCTCCTGCACGATGGCGATGAGGCTTGCGGCTTGGGCGATCGTGACATCCTTCGCCGTCGTGTTGTAGTAGCGCTGTGCGGCCGACTCGATGCCGTAGGTGTTTCCGCCGAAGCCGGCGATGTTCAGGTACTTGAGGAGGATGTCGTCTTTCGAGTACCGCTTCTCGATACCGATGGCGAGCTTCATCTCCTTGAGCTTGCGCTCGAAGCTGGTGCGCTGGGCCTCTTCGATACCGGCGAGCTGCTGCTCGCGAGTCGGAAGCTGCAGGGCGTCCTGGATGAAGATGTTCTTGATGAGCTGCATCGACAGGGTCGATGCACCACCCTCGATGCCACCACTGAGCGCGTTGCCGATGGCGGTACGGATGACACCGGTGATGTCGACGCCGCCGTGGTCGTAGAAGCGGCGGTCTTCACCGGCGACCGTTGCGTCCTTGAGGTACTGCGAGACGTCGTCCCACTTCACCTCCTGGCGGTTCTGGTTGTAGACCGTGGCGACGAGCTTGTACTTGCGCGTGCCGTCCTTGTTCTTGCCGTTGGTGGCGTAGATCTCGTTCTGCTGAGGCTGAGCGTTGATCGTGACGAACTCGGGGAGGCTCTCGAAGATGTTGATGGTGTTACTCGCGGTCATTCCGGTCACCGCGAGTGCGGGCGTGACCATGACCGTGACAAGCAGACCAGCGAGTGCGCTAAAGCCGACCATGCCGAGGGCAGCGCTGAGAACGCCGCGGGGCTGGGAGTTTTGGGCAGACATATGATCGATGGTACGCGACTACACGTGTCGTGATGCTGAGCGAAAGCCGACAAATGACAACCTGGGAATACCTGACCACCCCGCTGATCGTGCACAACACGTCAGCGATCCTCAACAACTGGGGCTCTGAGGGCTGGGAGCTTGTGCAGGTAGTCCAGGGTCCTGAAGGTGGGCTTGTCGCTTACCTCAAGCGCGAGAAGAAAGAAGACGAATCATGAGCACAGTGGATGACCGCCTCGCCGAACTCGGAATCACCCTCCCTGAGGTGACCAAGCCGGTTGCCGCGTACGTGCCCGCAGTCATCTCGGGCAACCTCGTCTTCACCGCAGGCCAGTTGCCTTTCGTGGACGGCATCCTCCCCGAGACCGGCAAGCTCGGTGCGGGAGTGACTGACGCGTCGGGCAAGGAACTCGCGCGCACGTCCGCCCTCAACGCGCTTGCCGCCGTCAAGAGCGTGATCGGGTCGCTCGACCGCGTGACCCGCATCGTCAAGGTCACCGGCTTTGTTGCATCCGATCCGTCTTTCACCGGCCAGCCCGGCGTGATCAACGGCGCGTCAGAGGTTCTCGGCGAGATCTTCGGAGACGCGGGAGTTCACGCGCGCAGTGCTGTCGGAGTTCCGGTGCTGCCGCTCGACTCTCCCGTCGAGGTGGAGATCATCGTCGAGTTCGCGTAGATCTCGGGGGTCGACCCCGATCGAGGGGCATTGCTCCTCCGCTCAAACATCGAGTCATTCCGACGGCCGAAAAGCGTGGCCGTCGGAATGACTCGAAACTCGCTCGCAGAGCAACACCCCTCGCAAGGGACCTCCGACCGGATCGGACTCCTCTCCGCCCAGGGTTAGCGCAGCTTGTCCGAGATGATCTGCATGACCGAGGTGTCGGCGAGCGTCGTGGTGTCACCGATCTCGCGACCCTCGGCGACATCCTGCAGCAGTCGCCGCATGATCTTGCCCGAGCGGGTCTTGGGAAGCTCGGCGACGATGAAGATCTGCCGTGGACGAGCGATCGCACCGATCGTCGTGGAGACGTGTGCCCGCAGGAGCGTGCTCGCCTCCTCAGCGGTCTGGGCATCGGCCTGGTTCGACTTGAGGATGACAAAAGCGACGACGGCCTGGCCGGTCGCTTCATCCGCTGCTCCCACGACCGCGGCTTCCGCGACGATCGGGTTGGCGACAAGAGCGGACTCGATCTCGGCGGTCGACAAGCGGTGGCCCGAGACGTTCATGACATCGTCGACTCGGCCGAGCAACCAGATGTCACCATCCTTGTCGACGTGGGCTCCATCGCCGGCGAAGTAGCGCGGCTCAGCAACCTTGTCCGCGAACTTCGACCAGTAGGTCTCCTTGTAGCGTTCGGGGTCGCCCCAAATTCCGCGCAGCATCGACGGCCACGGCTCGGACACCACGAGGAGTCCGCCGTGCGGGGGGTCGACGCGCGTGCCGTCCTCGGAGAGGATGTCGATCTTGATGCCAGGGATCGGCACCTGAGCCGATCCCGGCTTCGCACCCGTGATTCCGGGGAGCGCCGAGATCATGATCGCCCCGGTCTCGGTCTGCCACCACGTGTCGACGATCGGGGTCTGGCCCGCGCCGATGACATCGCGGTACCAGATCCAGGCCTCCGGGTTGATTGGCTCCCCGACGGAGCCGAGCAGCCGCAGGCTCGAGAGGTCGAACTTCTGTGGGATCTGACGCCCGAGCTTCATGAACGAGCGGATCGCCGTGGGTGCCGTGTAGAAGATCGACACCTTGTACTTCTCGATGAGCTCCCACCAGCGGCCGGGATGCGGTGTATCGGGGGTTCCCTCGTAGAGCACCTGCGTTGCACCGTTGGCGAGTGGGCCGTAGACGACGTAGGAGTGGCCGGTGATCCAGCCGACATCCGCCGTGCACCAATAGACATCGGTCTCGGGGTGCAGGTCGAACACGTTTCGGTGGGTGAACGCGGCCTGGGTGAGGTATCCGCCGCTCGTGTGCAGGATTCCCTTGGGCTTTCCGGTTGTTCCCGATGTGTAGAGGATGAACAGCGGGTGCTCAGCGGGAAACGCCTGAGCCTCGTGTTCGGGCTCCGCCGCCTCGAGCTGTTCGTGCCACCAGAGGTCGCGGCCCTCAGTCCAGGTGATGTCGTTCTCGCCCCGACGCACCACGAGTACGTGTTCGACGGGGGAGTCATCGATGGCGAGCGCGTCATCCACCGCCGCCTTCAAAGGGAAGACTTTGCCCTTGCGCCAGCCACCGTCGGCGGTGATGACGACTTTGGCGTCTGCGTCAGCGACGCGCGATCGGATGCTCTCGGCGCTGAAGCCCCCGAAGATGACCGAGTGCACAGCGCCGATGCGTGCCACTGCGAGCATCGAGATCACAGCCTCGGGCACGACGGGGAGATAGATGGCGACCCGATCTCCCGCTTGCACCCCGAGCCCGAGCAGCACGTTTGCCGCGCGCTTCACCTCGGCGGTGAGCTCCGCATAGGTGACGGTGCGGGTGTCGCCCGGTTCGCCCTCCCAGTGGAAGGCGACGCGGTCGCCGTTGCCGGCGAGCACGTGCCGATCGAGGCAGTTGTAGGCGACGTTGAGCTCTCCGTCTTCGAACCAGGTGGCGAAGGGCGGGTTGCTCCAGTCGAGCGTCTTGGTGAACGGCGTGTGCCAGTCGAGCTCGCGTGCCTGGTCGGCCCAGAAGCCGAGCCGGTCGGTCGCCGCGCGTTCGTAGAGTGCCGGATCGGCGACCGCCGATGCGGCGAACTCGGGTGAGGGGGCGAAGACACGCGTCTCGTTTTGGAGGCTGTCAATCGAAGAATTGGACATCGTTATCCTTGTCGATCTCGCCGGTGCCAGGGATGACGGCGAACTGTTTAAGTGAGTGGGATCGATCCTAGACCGATCGCTGAGAGCGACCTGCAAACTGTGAACGAGTCCCTTGCGTGGGGGACCCATCGGGGTACACTAATTACGTCAAATTCTGTTTTGACATGGCAGCGCATCTTGATTCCCCCCAATCAGCGTTGCCGTGGCGGCGTCCGTTCCCCCCAATGGACGCCGCCCCTCTTTTTTCCCAGTTGTTTACTGGGATTTTTTGCTTTTAACCCCTCCTTCACACGCTGACACACGGCAGAGATTTCGCACTTGCGCGGCCATCGAAAACGAGCCGCGACGTCGGTGGATTATTTTTTCCGGGTGTCTTCCCCGCTCTCGGAGTCATTCGAAACTCCAGTGAATAGTTTCATTGCCGAGCGCCCGTCAGTTGGGAGCGCTCCCGCGATAAATGGCGCCTACGAACCGCGAGAAACAGGCGCCCCAAAAAGAGGGGCAGCCGACGACGATCCGATGTCTTTCGGAGAACTTTCGGAGTTCGTCGCCGACCCGCAGGTCACCGATGTCTTCGTCAACGCGCCCGGTGAGTTGTGGGTAGACCGGGGCGAAGGAGCTGTGCGCGCTCGGCGTGCTCCGCTCTCTGAGGCCGAGTCCCGCGCCCTGGCCGTTCGACTCATGGCGCTGGGCGGTCGTCACATCGACGAAGCGAACCCGTGCGTCGACGCGCGACTTGATCGCGGCATCCGCGTGCATGCCGTGCTGCCGCCCGTGTCACCGCATGGCACGCTCATCTCGCTCCGCATCCCGCGTCAGGGTGGCTTCTCACTCGACGATCTCGACTCTGCGGGGTTCTTTCCCAACCTTGCGGCCGTACGAGCGCTCATCGACAGGAGGGAGAACGTGCTCATCACCGGAGCGGGTGGCAGCGGCAAGACCACGCTCCTGTCGGCGATGCTCTCGGCCGCCTCTCCCGCCGAACGCATCATCGCCATCGAAGACGTCGCCGAACTCCGTGTCTCCCACCCGCACTTCGTCGCGCTCGAGGCTCGACAGGCCAACCTCGAGGGCGCGGGAGAGGTCTCCGTCTCGCGTCTCGTGCGTGAAGCGCTGCGCATGCGTCCCGACCGACTCGTGCTCGGCGAGTGTCGCGGCGCCGAAATCCGTGAGCTGCTCTCCGCTCTCAACACCGGGCACGACGGCGGCGCAGGCACCCTGCACGCCAACTCCTTGCGGGACGTTCCCGCTCGACTCGAAGCGCTCGGCGCGCTCGCCGGGATGTCGCCGACCGCAGTCGCCAGGCAGGCGGTCAGCGCGATCGGCGCGATCCTGCACCTCGATCGCGTTGACGGAGTCCGACGACTCGCCCAGGCCGGGCGCTTCACCCTCGACGACCGAGACCGGCTGGCGATCGCGTGACGCGGGAGGAGCTCGAGCGAGTGGCCTCCGTCGTGCAGCGGCTCGCTGTACTCCTCGCTGCGGGAGTGGCACCGCTGTCTGCGTGGACGTATGTCGACGGGGAGGTTGCGCGCGCTGCATCCATTCCGGCCGTGCTGGTCGAGCGCGGCGGTGCCTGGCGCGGACTCGCCGCGGCCTGGCGTGTTGCCACGGAGGCTGGAGCGCCCCTCGCCCCGGCGCTTCGTACGTTCGCGGCGTCGCTGCGCGCCCTCGCCCAGGCCAGTCGAGAGACCTCGACAGCGCTCGCCGGACCGATGGCCACGGCGCGCATGGTCATGGCGTTACCCGCGGTTGGAGTGCTGTTCGGCATGGTGCTCGGATTCAACACGCTCGAGCTGCTGTTCACGACACCCCCGGGAATCGCCTGCCTCGTCGTCGGGGTCGCACTCCTGCTCACCGCGCGCGCGTGGAACCGCCGACTGGTGCGAAGAGCTCAGCCCCGGGATCTCACACCAGGTCTTCACTTCGACCTCATGGCGATCGCGATGGCCGGGGGAGCATCGCTCGACCGGTCGGCTGCGTTGGTGAACTCGGCGATCGCGGCGTCGGGCCTCGACACGAGTGGCGAGGTCGCTCGGCTCGATGAGGTGCTCGAGCTCTCACGATCGGCCGGGGTTCCCGCCTCGGAGCTCCTGCGGAGCGAGGCTGACGAAGCGCGGCGGGATGCTGCGGCGCGGGCACTCGAGGCAGCGTCGGTGCTCGCGGTGCGCCTCATGCTGCCGCTCGGGTTGTGCATCCTTCCCGCGTTCATGCTGGTCGGAGTCGCGCCGTTGCTCATCGCCGTCATCTCGTCAACAGTCGCGGGGTTCTGAGCTCGCACACCGTTCAGTGCCCGCGGCCGGTATCGACGAGTGGATGCCGCAAGACTTGTCCTGCTCGTGCCCCGGAGTGAGGAGCAGGCATGCAGGGTTTCAGGCGGGCGCGCGACGAGGAGGGCTCGGCAACCGCCGAGTATGCGATAGCGACGATGGCGGCGGTCGGGTTTGCCGGCCTGCTCGTCGTCATCATGCGCAGTGACGAAGTGCGCGGCATCCTCACCGATCTCATTCGCAATGCGCTCTCGTACGGCGGGTAGCCGGGAGCGCGGCAGTGTGACGGCCGAGTTTGCGACGGTCATTCCCGCGGTCGTTCTCGTGCTCGCGTGTGCACTTGCGAGCGTGCAGCTCGCGGGCCAGCAGGTGCGACTGCAGGATGCCGCGGCCGACGCGGCCCGTTCCCTCGCGCGCGGGGATCCGGGCGGTGCCGTCGCGGGGAGGGTCGGGCGGGCGGTGCCGGGTGCTGCCCTCAGCTCTAGTTTGAGCGGGGAACTCGTGTGTGCGCGACTGTCGGTGCGTGCCGCATCCCCGATCGGCACTGTGCTCGGGCTCACCCTAAGGGCACGCAGCTGCGCGCTAGCCGGTGGCCTGTGAGGTGGCCCGTGAGGTGGCTAGTGAACGGCGAGACCGGTGCGGGCTCTGTGCTTTCCGTGGCCATCATCGCGGCCGTGCTGTGCCTGGCGTCCCTGTTGCTCCCCCTCCAGTTCGCGCTCGCGCGCAAGCAGCAGGCAGCGGGCGCGGCTGACGCCGCGGCGCTCGCGGCAGCCGATGCGCGGTCGGGTGCGGTGTCGGGCGTACCGTGCGTCGTGGCGGCTCAAGTTGCCGTCGCAAACGGTGCGCGGCTCGACGCGTGCGAGCTCGACGGCCTCGTCGCCACCGTGCAGGTTTCGACGTCGGTCCTCGGCTTCGGGGTGGTCGCGGCGGCCACCGCCGGACCCCCCTCTTAGGTGATGACGGGCCCGCGGTTCAGGGGACCGATTAGGTGACCATAGGGAGGACGTGTGTATCGTGTGCCTGACGGGGCCGATGCCCCGAGCATTTCACTGTCTATAAGAGGAGTCACGTGCCTGGCACGAAAAAGCTCGTCATCGTCGAGTCGCCCGCCAAGGCGAAGACGATCGGCCAGTACCTGGGAGACGGCTACGAGGTTCAGGCCTCTGTTGGCCACATCCGTGACCTCATTGAGCCCAAAAACCTCCCGCCAGAGCTCAAGAAGGGCTCGCTCGGCAAGTTCTCCGTCGACGTCGAGAACAACTTCGAGCCGTACTACGTGGTGTCCGACGCGAAGAAGAAAACCGTCGCCGACCTCAAGCGCGCACTCAAGAACGCCGACGAGCTCTACCTCGCAACTGATGAGGACCGCGAAGGTGAGGCCATCGCGTGGCACCTCCTGCAGGTGCTCCAGCCCAAAGTCCCGGTCAAGCGCATGGTGTTCCACGAGATCACCAAAGACGCGATCGAAGCGGCCAAGAACAACCCGCGCGAGCTCGACACGGCACTCGTCGACGCACAGGAGACCCGCCGCATCCTCGACCGCCTCTACGGCTTCGAGATCTCGCCGGTGCTCTGGCGCAAGGTCGGCCCCGGTCTCTCCGCCGGCCGCGTGCAGTCCGCCGCAACCCGCCTCGTCGTCGACCGTGAGCGCGAACGCCTCGCCTTCCGCAGCGCGAGCTACTGGGATCTCACCGCGACCCTCGCGCCGTCAAAAGACTCGGTCAAAGACCAGTTCGAGGCGAAGCTCGTTCGCGTCAACGGAACCCGCATCGCAGCCGGTCGGGACTTCGACGACAAGGGTGCGCTCAAGTCCGAAGCGATCGCACTGGATGCCGCCGCGGCCGAGGCCATCGCGACAGCGATCCGAGCCGACGACGTGGCCATCGCTGTGTCGAGCCTCGAGACGAAGCCGTACACCCGTCGCCCCGCGGCCCCCTTCACGACATCGACCCTCCAGCAGGAGGCCGGCCGCAAGCTGCGCTTCTCCGCACGCCAGACCATGAGTGTCGCACAGGGGCTCTATGAGAACGGGTACATCACCTACATGCGAACGGATTCACCGAATCTGTCGCAGCAGGCGATCACCGCGGCGCGCACCCAGGCGGCCAACCTGTATGGCGCGGAGACCGTGCCCGACAAGCCGCGCATGTACACCGGCAAGAACAAGAGCGCGCAGGAGGCCCACGAGGCTATCCGTCCGTCGGGTGAGACATTCCGCACGCCGAGCGAGCTCCAGTCGGTGCTGCGCGGAAACGACTGGAAGCTCTACGACCTCATCTGGAAGCGCACTGTCGCATCCCAGATGGCCGACGCGCGTGGCTCAACGGCCACCGTTACGGTCGAGGTCTCACAGCTATCGATCACTACAGAGGCCGCCGGTGAGGTCAAGAGCGCCGAGTTCTCCGCTAGCGGCACGATCATCACATTCCGCGGCTTCATGCACGCCTACGAGGAGAGCCAGGACGAGGAGCGCAACGTCGCTGCCGAACCTACCGAAGCCAAGCTCCCGCCACTCACCGAAGGCCAGTCGCTCGCTGCCACCGACGTCGAAGCCAAGGGCCACGACACGAGTGCTCCGCCGCGCTACACCGAGGCAAGCCTCGTCAAGACGCTTGAAGAGCTCGGCATCGGCCGCCCGTCGACCTACGCGGCGATCATCTCCACGATCGTCGACCGCGGTTACGTCACGCCGCGCGGCCAGGCACTCGTACCCAACTGGATCGCCTTCTCCGTCGTGCGCCTCCTCGAGGAGTACTTCTCCGACCTCGTCGAGTACGACTTCACCGCCGGCATGGAGAACGACCTCGACCGCATCGCCGGGGGAGAAGCCGACCGGGTCGAGTGGCTCACCGGTTTTTACTTCGGGAACGACACCCACCGCGGCCTGCGCACCGTCGTCGACAACCTCGGGGAGATCGACGCACGCGAGATCAACTCGATCGTCATCGACGAGGGCATCACCCTCCGCATCGGCAAATACGGCCCCTACCTCGAGGCTCCCGCCGTAGGCGACGAACCCCCGCGCCGTATCAACGTTCCGCAGGATCTCGCCCCCGACGAGCTGACCGCGGAGAAGGCGCGCGAGCTCATCGACGCACCGATCGTCACCGACCGCGTCATCGGCGTCAACCCGGAGAACGGCAAGGAGATCGTGGCGAAAGACGGCCGCTTCGGCCCGTACGTCACCGAGCTTGAGCCTGAGCTCCCGGCCCCAGAGCCCGAGTACGTGCTCGACAAGAAGACCGGCGAGCTCAAGGAGAAGAAGGTCAAGAAGGTCGTGCCCCCCAAGGCGCGCACGGCATCCATCTTCAAGAGCATGGATCTTGCGACAGTCGATCTCGAGACGGCGCTCGCGCTCCTGAGCCTCCCGCGGGTTGTCGGGCTCGACCCCGAGTCGGGCGCAGAGATCACCGCGCAGAACGGCCGCTACGGCCCGTATCTCAAGAAGGGCACCGACACCCGTACGCTCGCGAGCGAAGACCTGATCTTCGCCATCGACGTGCCCGGAGCGGTCGAGGTGTTCGCGCAGCCCAAGTACGGCAACCGCGCAGCATCCAGCGCTCTTGCGGAGTTCCCGGAAGACCCGGAGAGCGGCAAGCCGATCAAGATCAAGGACGGCCGCTTCGGCGCGTACGTCACTGACGGAATCACCAACGCAACGGTTCCGCGCGGTGAGCAGATCGAAGACATCGACTACGACCGCGCTGTGCAGCTGCTCGCCGACAAGCGAGCGAAGGGGCCGGTCGTCAAGAAGACCGCGGCCAAGAAGCCTGCTGCCAAGAAACCGGCGGCCAAGAAGCCCGTCGCCAAGAAAGCCGTTGCCAAGACGGCCACGACCGTCGTGAAGAAGGCGGCGACGCGCAAGCCCGCCCCCAAGACGGGCCTTCCCACAGCAGCAGCGACGAAAGAATAGTGGTGACCGGCCTCTTCATCACGTTCGAGGGCGGCGACGGCTCGGGCAAGTCGACCCAGGTCGGCCTGCTCACCGCGTGGCTCGAATCGGAAAGCCACGAGGTGGTGCACTCGCGCGAGCCCGGCGGAACCGAGCTCGGCGTCGAACTGCGCAACATCGTGCTGCACCGGCGTGGGCACATCGCTCCGCGCGCTGAGGCCCTGCTCTACGCCGCCGACCGCGCGCACAACGTGGCGACCAAGGTGCGACCGGCACTCGAGCGTGGAGCCGTCGTCATCCAGGACCGCTACCTCGACTCGTCCGTCGCCTATCAGGGCGCTGGCCGTGTGCTCGGCGCTGACGAGGTGCGCGAACTCTCCCTCTGGGCGACCGAGGGCCTCCTTCCCGACCTCACTGTGCTGCTCGACCTCGATCCGACCATCGGCCGCGCCCGCATCGCCGGCGGCGTCTACGACCGACTTGAGGAGGAGAAGAACGACTTCCACGAGCGGGTGCGCGCGTCGTACCTGTCCCTCGCTGAGGCCGAGCCCGAGCGCTTTTTGCTACTGGATGCAACAGACGACGTCGAGACGATCGCGGCTGCCATCCGTACGCGCGTTGTCGCACTCCTCGCGTAGTCTGGCCCGCATGGCAGTCTGGGATGAACTGACGGGGCAGGCTGAGGCCATAGCCATCGTCGCTGCGGCGGCCTCCGCGTCAGCTCTCGGCGGCAGCGGCGACTCCTCGATGACGCACTCCTGGCTCATCACCGGGCCGCCCGGTTCGGGGCGATCCAATCTCGCATATGCCTTCGCGACCGCACTGCTGAGCACCGGCGACGTCGACAAGGATGACGCGACAGCCCGCCAGGTGGCAGCTCGCACGCATCCCGATCTCGGAGTTCTG
>Ga0247813_10001161_pt1 | contig 20829 bp, 16 predicted proteins | sample UWRJL169409C1_FD_180719 | JGI IMG/M metagenome (GOLD analysis project Ga0247813, IMG submission 180719) | Plant litter microbial communities from Arlington Agricultural Research Station in Wisconsin, United States - UWRJ-L169-409C-1 | ecosystem: Environmental > Terrestrial > Plant litter >...
GGCCCACGTAGGTGCAGTACTTACAAAAGATACCCGGATTATTTCCATTGGTTACAACGGTCCGCCCTCCGGTACGCACAATTGCGATGAGGAATGGCCGGATACGGGCTGTGCCCGGGATTCGAGGGGTAGCTGTTCCCTTGCGCTGCATGCAGAAGAGAATGCGATCCTCTATGCTTCCCGGAACGGGTCGAAAATTGAAGGAGCAACGTTATATACCACCCTGTCTCCCTGCATCGCCTGCGCCAGACTGATCTTATCCTCAGGCATAAAAGTGGTCGTATTTAAAGACTCCTATGCCGAATATAAAGGCTTGCCAAGTGATGAAGGGGTGGATTTCTTAAAAAGATTCGGTGTTGAAGTGAATAAATACTAACTTTGGCCATGCTAGAAAAAATCATCATTATCGATTTTGGATCTCAATTTACACAATTGATAGCCCGTAGGGTACGTGAGTTGAATGTTTATTGTGAAATACATCCATTTAATAATATTCCGGAAATTTCTCAAGATGTAAAAGGTATTATCTTTTCAGGTAGCCCATATTCTGTGCTTCAGGAAGATGCGCCTCAAATAGATTTAGAACGCTTTCATCAAAAATTCCCTGTTTTGGCTGTTTGTTATGGTGCACAATATCTGGCACAGCAATCAGGCGGAGAGGTACAACGTTCGTCTACCCGGGAGTACGGACGTGCTAACTTAAATTTTGTTCAAACCGAAAATAAATTATTAAAAAACGTACCGCTTGATTCACAGGTATGGATGTCACATGGTGATACCATTACTATGGTTCCGGAAGCGTTTGAAATTATCGCAAGTACTGATAGTGTACAGGTAGCTGCTTTCCAGGTGAAAGATTCCTCTACTTATGCCATACAGTTCCACCCGGAAGTAACACATAGTACTGATGGAAAACAATTACTTGAAAACTTTTTAGTGGATATCTGCGGCTGCAGCCAAAACTGGACAGCAGACGCATTTGTTGAAACTACTATCGCCGATCTGCAGGAAAAGTTAGGAAATGACAAAGTTGTTCTTGGTCTTTCCGGTGGGGTGGATTCAAGCGTTGCGGCTATATTACTGCATAAAGCTATCGGAAAAAACCTGCATTGTATTTTTGTTGATAACGGCTTATTACGTAAGGACGAATATGAGGCTGTTCTTGAACAATATAAACACTTAGGTTTAAATATTAAAGGAGTTGATGCTAAAGAACGTTTCTTAAGCCAGCTGGCTGGAATTAAAGACCCGGAACTAAAGCGTAAAGCGATAGGCCGTGTTTTTATCGAAGTTTTTGATGACGCAGCACATGAGGTTCAAGATGTGAAATGGCTTGCGCAGGGCACAATTTATCCTGATGTAATCGAATCTATTTCCGTTAAAGGGCCGTCTGCTACAATTAAATCACACCATAATGTTGGTGGCCTGCCCGATTTCATGAAGCTGAAAGTGGTAGAGCCATTAAATACCTTATTTAAGGATGAAGTTAGAAGAGTAGGTAAATCATTGGGATTGGCCGACTTTATACTGGGCCGTCACCCTTTCCCCGGACCGGGACTTGCGATCCGTATTTTAGGTGATGTTACTGCAGAGAAAGTAGCGATCCTCCAGGAAGCTGATGCGATATATATCAATAACCTGAAAGAAGCCGGACTGTATGATCAGGTTTGGCAGGCGGGAGCAATTTTCCTTCCGGTTCAATCGGTTGGTGTAATGGGAGATGAGCGTACTTACGAAAACGTAATCTGCCTTCGTGCAGTAGAATCAGTGGATGGTATGACAGCAGACTGGTGTCATTTACCTTATCCTGTACTGGCGAAAATTTCAAATGAAATCATTAATAAGGTAAAAGGTATTAACCGGGTAGTATATGATATTAGTTCAAAACCACCTGCGACAATTGAGTGGGAATAAAATAGGATACCTGATATTTATTTGTTTCTGCCTGGCGGCCTGTTCGCCTAAGGTAGGAACAAATAAACTACCTCAGACAGCCACTGAAAAAAAGGAGGAGCAACCTGTTGCCAGGCCGGATAAGAAGTTCACCGAGGCCAATATCGCTCTGCTGATCCCTTTTAATCTCAGTAAGGCCAGGATTGCATCAATGACTAAGGCAGAGCTAGAAAAGTCAGCTATGGCTATTGATTTTTACCAGGGCTTTACGTTGGGAATAGACTCCGCAGCTTCCAGTGGCATGAACTTTCATATCAATGTGCAAGATACCCGTGATAATACGACACAGGTGACATCTCTGATCAGATCGGGACAACTTTCTTTAAGTAATTTAATTGTTGGTCCTGTTTTTCCTGATGGGATTAAGTTCATGACCAATTATTCGATTACAAACAATATCCCTGTGGTTTCCCCGCTGGCGGCAACCAATCCGGATGAATTCAGTAACCCGAACCTGATTTCCGTTGTAAATAATATTCATTTACATGCAGCTAAGATTGGTGATTATATTACCAGCGTTTATGATCCTTCAAAAACGGTAGTTGTTTTAATCAGTACCAAAAAACCTGATGATGAGCTGCTTGGCGCACCACTGCGAACGTACTTTCAGCAAGGCAGGGGCAACCGATTTACTTTCGAGGAATACGGTTCGGTATTTACGATGGAAATGAAAATGGTACCGGGTAAACAATACCTGGTAATGGTTGCTTCATCAGACCGGCAATTTGTAATGCCTACACTGGATAAGCTGGCGAAAATGAAAAACAATGGCAGCCAGTTATTATTATTCGGTCATCCCAACTGGGTTAAACAGGAGTATAATACGGATAAGCTGCAGGCTTTGCGTACAAAAGTGACTTCTTCTTATTGGGTCGACTATAAAAGTAAGGCCGCCATTGCTTTTGTAAGGAAATACCGAACAACCTATCATTTCGAACCCGGAGAATATGCTTTTAAAGGGTTTGATATAGGATTTTATTTTGGTAAACTACTGTCTGAACACGGAGCAGGTTTTATGAAACACCTGAAACAGGAAAAGTATAAAGGATTGCACAATTCATTCGACTTTATCAGGGATGAGAAGGCAGGTTATATCAATATCAGCTTATCTCTGCTGGAATATAAAAATTATGCATTAAACCCTGTAGAATGAAATTAGAATATCAGATCCGTTCCTTCGAACAGGTTTTTAGCCGTTATGATGGGATCTTGCCTTTACATAGGTTCCTCGTCATATATTTTAAGCAGCATAAACAAATGGGGTCCTCAGACAGGCGCTGGGCAACCCGGTATTTGTACAGCTTTTTTCGTTTGGGTAATGCATTGAAACATGAAGACCAGATCTTGAGGCTGGCTATTGCTGATTTTCTTTGTAACCAAACGGAAAGCCTTGTCATCAGTCATTATTTGCCGCAGTTTGCAGACCAGCTACTGTTGCCTGTAACCGCCAAACTGGCGCTGATCGAAGATGCATATCCTGCTTTTAAACTTACAGATGTATTCCCTTTCAAAGAAGAACTTTCTGCAGGTATTGATCATACCGAATTTTTACAGTCATATTTTATACAGCCTGATCTATTTTTGAGTGTAAGGCCAGCTACCCGTCAGCAACTGGTAGAGATAATAGAAAAAGCCGAAGTGCCTGTAAGGGAAATCAGTGAAAAAACACTGGCTTTGCCAAATGGCACCAAGCTGGAGAAACTATTGCCTGAAAGCCAGTATTACCAGGTACAGGATCTGTCTTCTCAAAAAACAGGTGAGTACTTTGGTCCGCAGCAATACGATTACTGGTGGGACTGTTGTGCGGCTTCAGGAGGAAAATCCCTGCTGTTGTACGATATGCAGCCGAAAATCCAGTTACTGGTCAGTGATGTTAGGGAAAAAAGCCTAAATAACCTGGATGAGCGTTTTCAGGCAGCGGGAATTAAAAAGTACCAGAAAAAAGTGCTGGATCTGCAGCAAAATAATGAGCAGGACTTGTATGATTATAAATTTGACGGCATTATACTTGACGCACCTTGTTCAGGATCGGGTACATGGGGCAGGACACCAGAAATGTTATGGCATTTTGATGGTTTCAAGGTGGAGTACTTTTCTAAACTTCAGAAGAATATTGCATCAAATGTGATAAAATACCTGAAAGCCGGCAAGCCCTTGATTTATATAACCTGTTCTGTTTTTAAACAGGAAAATGAAGAAGTGGTAGACTACTTAACTGCTAACCTTCCTTTAACGCTGGAAAGCATGCAGGTCATCAAAGGCTATAATGACAAAGCAGATACGATGTTCGTTGCCCGCCTGATCAGAAAATAATTTATAATCCCGTGTTGTTTCTGAAAAGCTTGATTGCTATGGCCAGCAGGATCACACCAAAGGCTTTTCTCAATACATTTAACCCAGACTTCCCAAACAGTTTTTCGAGGCGCTCTGTGTTCTTCAAAACAATGTAGACGAAGATCATATTAATAAAAATCCCCACCAGTATATTTTGCGTAGCATATTCAGTTTTTAGTGAGAGGAGCGTTGTCATAGTACCAGCCCCTGCAATAAGTGGAAAGGCAAGCGGGACAATAGAAACCGTTTCCGGTGCTTCTTCATGAAAAAGTGTAAGGCCTAGTACCATTTCCATCGCAATACAAAATATTACAAGAGAACCCGCAATGGCGAATGATTCTACATCCAGTCCGATTACCTTTAAAAGGGTTTCGCCCGCAAACAGAAAGATAACCATCAGTACAGTGGCTACTATCGATGCTTTTTCAGATTCTATATGACCAGCCTTCCTTCTTAACTGTATTACTACAGGGATGGAACCCAGGATATCAATGATGGCGAAAAGGATCATTGATGTAGACAGGATCTGACTGAAATTGAACTCCATAGCAACGTTATATTTTTTGTAAATGTAAAACGAATAAAACTAAAAAGCCACTTTCAGAGTGGCTTTTTAGTTTTATTCGTTAAAATTAATATTCCGGTTATTTTAATGTACCGTTATATTCATTTCTGATTTTACTGTGTTTTTTACTGTATGCGTAGTAGATAGCTATACCAAGGGCCATCCAGATCGCTAAACGCTCCCAGCTAACAATTGGTAAAGATGCCATCATTAATACACAAACTACTACTCCTAAGATAGGTACAACAGGCACCCATGGCGTACGGAAAGGTCTAACCAATTGAGGGTCAGTTTTTCTAAGGATCAATACACCGATACATACCAGTGAGAATGCAAACAAGGTACCGATACTTACCATATGGCCTAAATCTGAAACCGGAACGAATCCTGCGAAAACACTAACGAAAACCATAAACATTAAGTTCGTTTTCCAAGGTGTCTGATTTTTCGGGTGAAGTTCAGAGAATACTTTAGGTAACAATCCGTCTTTACTCATACTATAGAATACACGGCTCTGACCTAACAGCATTACTAAAATCACTGAAGTGTAACCAGCCAGGATCGCAACGATCAGGAACTTGTTTAAGAAAGTATAACCGGTTTGCGCAAACGCAGTAGCAACTGGTTTTGCATCACCTGCGAATTTAGTGTAGTTCTCTAAACCTGTCATTACATAAGAGAACAGGACATATAATAAAGTACAAACTACTAGTGAACCGATGATACCGATTGGCATACCTTTCTGCGGGTCTTTAGCTTCCTGTGCTGCAGTACTTACTGCATCAAATCCGATAAAGGCAAAAAATACAACACCAGCACCACGAAGGATACCACTGATACCGAAATGTCCGAAGTCGTCACTTGCGAAAAATTCAAAGAATCCTTTAGTACCAGCTTTCACTGCTTCTTCACCCATGTTAATAGGGATGAAAGGTGTATGGTTGGCAGGGTTAATGAATGCCCATCCTAAAGCGATAAATACAAGTACAACAGCAACCTTAACAATTACCAATACGTTATTTACTGCTGATGAGTCTTTAGTACCCCTCATTAATAATAAGGATAACAAACATACGATAACGATTGCCGGCAGGTTAACTACTCCACCTTCCCATGGGCCATGTAATAATGATGGCGGGAAGTGTACGCCAAATCCTTCAATAAACTGTGAGAAGTATTGTGACCAGCTGGCCGCTACTGTTGCAGCACCCAATGCATATTCCAGCACTAAGTCCCATCCGATGATCCAGGCCATAAATTCGCCCATAGTTGCATAAGAATAAGTGTATGCACTACCTGCTACAGGAATCATTGATGCGAATTCTGCATAACACAATCCAGCAAAACCACAACCTACTGCTGCAATAATGAATGACAGGATTACTGCGGGCCCAGCATTATCTGCTGCTGCAATACCTGTCAGGGAGAATAATCCCGCACCGATAATTGCTCCAACGCCCAGAGCGACTAAGTTGAAACTGGTTAAGGACCTTTGTAGTGTACCTTCACCACTTTCATTAGCCTCCGCTAATAATTGTGGAATAGATTTTTTAAATAACATAAGTTAGTTTGATAGTTAAGTTTTTTATTTTTTTATACTCGGGTGAATTCAACTTCAAACCTAATTAAAAAAAATTTAAAAATAAATTGATTCCAGTGTAAAATCAATTTATTCAAACAATTATAGGTATTAATTCGTTATGTTACTCTTATCCACCATATTTTTTACGTTGGAGATCAGTATTTTGGGCTTTGCGTATGCCGGTTTAGCGAATTTTACCTGTTTAACTGGTTCTGTTTTGCTGATAATCTTATTTTCCCCTGCAATATGCGGTGCAATGATCAGTGAAACGATAGACATCAGTTTAATTAAGATATTCATTGATGGTCCGGACGTATCTTTAAACGGATCACCAACAGTATCTCCTGTTACGGAGGCTTTATGTGCTTCCGATCCTTTATATTCCATTTTTCCATCTATTAGTACTCCCTTTTCAAAAGACTTCTTGGCGTTGTCCCAGGCACCGCCGGCATTAGATTGAAATATGCCCATCAGTACACCCGAAACAGTTACCCCTGCAAGTAGTCCGCCCAAAACTTCAGGACCAAACAGAAAACCCACAATAACTGGTACGAGCAGTGCGATCGCCCCAGGAAGCATCATTTCCCGGATAGACGCCGCAGTAGAAATAGCGACGCATTTATCATATTCGGGCTTTGCTTTATATTCCATAATCCCGGGGATTTCCCTGAACTGTCTTCTCACTTCCTGTACCATAGCCATAGCAGCCCTGCCCACAGCAGATATGCAGAGTGAAGAAAAGATAAATGGTATCATGCCGCCCACGAACAACCCGGCAAGCACATTTGCTTTGTAGATATCTATAGAGGTAATACCCGAAATTCCTGCAAATGCTGCAAATAAGGCTAATGATGTGAGCGCTGCAGAGGCGATTGCAAATCCTTTTCCGGTAGCCGCCGTAGTATTACCTACCGCATCCAGCATATCGGTACGCTGTCTTACCTCGGCTGGCAGACCGCTCATTTCTGCAATACCGCCTGCATTATCTGCAATCGGACCAAATGCATCTATAGCGAGTTGCATTGCTGTAGTGGCCATCATGCCAGATGCGGCGATAGCAACTCCGTAAAATCCTGCGAAGTAATAGGAGCCATAAATCCCGGCAGCCAGTACAAGGATAGGTAAGACTGTAGATTCCATCCCCACAGATAAACCGCCAATGATATTAGTAGCATGGCCTGTGGAAGACTGTTGTATGATGGTATTGACGGGTCGCTTGCCCATAGCTGTATAATACTCTGTGATCAGGCTCATAAGTGTGCCCACCGCAAGGCCGACAAGGATGGAGTGAAAAACAGACATAGCATCAAATTCAAAACCACGGATAGACATAGTTTCCGGCAGTAGCCATACGACTGCAAAATAGGATACTACAGCTGTAAGGAAGATAGACAGCCAGTTCCCTAAGTTCAGTGCACGCTGAACGCTGTCGGTTTCTTTAGTGATCTTAACAAATAGGGACGCAAGGATAGAAAATATCAGTCCCAACCCTGCGATCAGCATAGGGAGCAGAACAGGTGCCATCCCCCCGAACCGGTCGGCCGAAATAATTTCCTGACCCAGAACCATTGTTGCCAGGATAGTAGCCACATAAGAGCCAAATAGATCGGCTCCCATCCCTGCCACATCACCCACGTTGTCGCCTACATTATCCGCAATAGTTGCCGGGTTTCGCACATCATCCTCCGGGATGCCTGCTTCCACCTTGCCTACCAGGTCAGCACCCACATCCGCAGCTTTGGTATAAATCCCGCCACCAACCCGGGCAAACAGGGCGATACTTTCCGCACCAAGTGAAAATCCGGCAAGTACTTCAATAGTCTTTTTCAGTTCGGCTGCAGATGCTGCGGTGCCAGGGTGTACAAAAGTATGGTATAGGATAATGAATAAACTTCCTAATCCCAGGATCGCCAGACCTGCCACGCCAAATCCCATTACCGTACCGCCCCGGAAAGAAACTTTCAGGGCTTTAGCTAAACTTGTTCTTGCTGCCTGGGTGGTGCGTACGTTTGCTTTCGTTGCGATCCGCATACCTATATATCCTGCCAGGGCAGAAAATACAGCCCCGATTAAAAATGCAATGGCGATTATCGGGCTCGAATGAATAGGATGTGCTGCTGATCCCGTAAGGGTACCCGACCATGCCAAGAGTATCCCCGCTATAATCACGAAATAGGTGAGTACTTTCCATTCTGCTTTCAGGAACGCCATTGCTCCGTCGGCAATATAACCTGCCAGCTCCGACATGTTTTTGTCTCCTGCGTCCTGCCGGCTAACCCAGATGCTCTGAAATGCCATTACAAGTATCCCGATAAGACCGAAGACAGGGATAAAATAGATTAAGTTTTGCTGTAGAAAATTCATATGTTATTTATATTTGGTTGCTCATTATAAGGCGTTTAAAACGTCGTTATACAAAATAATGAGAGTTTGTGACAATCCCAAATAAAACAGCAGCAGCGCAATTTTATTCATCATGTAACCATCCTGCCGTGCCGATGCATGTTATTTTGATATTTTAAATATATTAGCAAAATATAATCCAAATAAATCACATAACGCAAACACTCAAACTCATGAATAGCGAAAATCAGGACACCTCTTTTAAGAGAGAACTCGGACTACTGGATGGTACTATGCTTGTCGTAGGCTCAATGATCGGTTCAGGTATTTTTATTGTAAGTGCTGATATCGCAAGGCAGGTAGGTTCTGCAGGATGGCTGATTCTGATCTGGGTGCTGACCGGTCTGGTAACTGTAATCGCTGCGGTGAGTTACGGTGAGCTAAGTGCAATGTTCCCAAAGGCGGGCGGACAATACGTCTATTTAAAAGAGGCTTATAATAAACTGATCGCTTTTTTATATGGATGGAGTTTTTTTGCTGTAATACAAACGGGTACCATTGCGGCCGTTGGTGTGGCTTTTTCTAAATTCGCTGCTTATCTGTATGAACCTTTAAGCGAAACCAACATACTCTTTAATATCGGATCTTTCCAGTTAAGCGCAGCGCAGCTCGTTTCCATTGTAACAATTATCCTGCTTACCTATATTAACAGCCGGGGGGTAAAAGATGGAAAGATGCTGCAGACATTTTTAACGATCATCAAAATTCTCTCTCTTTTTGGTTTGATCGCCGGTGGATTCCTGATTGGGTCAAACACCGAGGTTTGGAATGCCAACTGGGCTGATGCCTGGAATACCAAAATGTTTGATGCAGGTGCCAGCTCATGGGTTTCTATTGGCGGAACTGCGTTATTATCTGGTATCGCAGCTTCTATGGTAGGATCACTTTTTTCGAGTGATGCCTGGGTAGGGGTAACATTTATCGCTGGTGAAATCAGGAACCCTGAACGTAATGTCGGATTAAGCCTTTTCCTGGGAACATTTATCGTAAGTATAATATATATACTGGCCAATCTGATGTATATTTCAGTAATGCCATTAAATGAGATTGCCTTTGCAAAGTCGGACCGTGTTGCTGTTGCTGCAGCACAATATATCTTTGGCGATTGGGGAACGAAGACTATTGCGGTGATGATTATGATCTCTACTTTTGCCTGTAATAACGGGCTGATCATGGCTGGTGCACGTGTGTACTACACTATGGCAAAAGATGGTTTGTTCTTTAAAAAAGCCGCAGAATTAAATAAATCCAGTGTACCAGGCTGGGCATTATGGTTCCAGTGCATCTGGGCATCTTTGCTTTGCCTTACCGGCAGGTACGGCGACTTGCTGGATTTTGTAATGATAATTGTAATTATCTTTTACATCCTGACGATTTACGGAATTTTCATCCTACGCAGGAAACAACCTAATCTTGTAAGACCGTATAAGGCGTTTGGTTACCCGGTACTACCATTTGTATATATCATAGTTGCTACTGCAATTTGTATTGCTTTATTGATCACCAGATTCAGTACCTGCGGCTGGGGTGTACTGATTATGCTGGCGGGAATTCCTGTTTATTATTTTAGTAAACCAACTGATGCGATTAAGTCTTTATATTAAGGATTTTGCCACCCTTAACAAAACAGCAAGATCTTTTATTCCTCGACATTTTCTGAAATAAAAATCTCTCATGTCGTAAAAGATCTTGCTGTTTTCTTTAGTTAAAGACGATCTCACCTGTATGGGGCATTCCGGCTGTTAATATACAGCGCTTTAAATTCAAAGGGATTACGGTGCTATAAGTGAGGATGGCTACACAAAAACTGGGGTTCCTGTAACGAATACTGTACGCTCTCCTTCGTGTTGGCGATCTAAGCAGTACGTCATAATTCTGCCTGATTTCTCAGTAGGAATACAATTCAAATAAAAAGCCGTATTTTCGCAAAAAAAAAGCAATTGGGAACTCCACTAGATTCAGGCATAAAAGGATATAATAACTACGGTATACACCTAAAAGAGAAGTATAAAGGGCAACGTGTATTCAAAGTAATTGTTGATGGCGGTTTTACATGCCCTAACCGTGACGGAAGTAAAGGTTTCGGAGGATGTACCTATTGTAATGTTGACTCTTTTACTCCGGAACTTTCAAGGAAATTACCAACTATCCGTGAGCAGCTGGAACAGGGAATGGAACGGGGTAAAGGCTTTTATAAAGCGGATAAGTTTATCGTTTACTTTCAGCCCAATACCAATACCTATGCGCCGGTACATTATCTTAAAATGATGTATGATGAGGCTTTGTCTATCAATTCTGAAGATGTAGTTGGCTTTTCAGTTGGTACACGTCCTGATTGTATAGATGCTGAAAAAGTGGCACTGCTGGAAAGTTATGCAGACCGCTTTGATGTAGACCTGGAAATGGGGATGGAGTCTATTTATGATGAGACTTTAGACCAGATCAATAGGGGATGCAGCCATGCGGAATTTGTGGAAGCTGTCAAATTGCTGGATAACAGTAAACTTGATCTTTGTGTGCACACTATTTTTGGCTTTCCCTGGGAAACTGAAGATATGATGTTGCAGTATATCCATGAGATCAATAAATTTCCAAAGATCAAATTTGTGAAGTTCCACCACCTACATATTGTAGAAGGATCAATTATGGGCGCGAAATATAAAAAAGAACCTTTTAAGCTGTTTAGTCTGGAAGAGTATACTGACCTTTTATGTAAACTGATACCACTTCTGAGACCGGATATCGTGATACAGCGCCTTTTTGGTATTTCCGACTGGGACTTGTTGATTGCACCAAATTGGGGTCTTAATAAGTCGTCTATTCAGACTTACATAGACAAGGAAATTGAAAAAAGAGGAGTGGTGCAGGGATCTGCTTACACGCCTGTACTGGCATCACCGGGATTGGTATAACTACCAAATAGCTCAGTTACTTTTTTCGTTCTGTAGTCAAAGATCTGCTGCAGTTTATTGGCTACAAATACACTGTTGGCTATATTTCCAAATACACCCATCGGTAGGCCATAAGTGAGGATGTCATTCATCTCCACCCCGCCCGTTATTTCTTTAAAATGATGCTGATGGTGCCAGAATTTATAGGGACCAAAGCGTTGTTCGTCTATAAAATATTGATGGTCTTCCACCTGGGTGATTTCTGTCATCCAATTGATCTTGATCCCTGCTACTGGTGACACTTTATAGGTAATGATCATGCCAGGGTACATCTTTTCATCAGGCTGCAGTTCAGACGTCACCACAAAGGCCATTTCTTTCGGGGTGATTTTTGCCAGGTTTAATGGCGAAGAGAAAAAATCCCATGCCTCATCCAGGCTCATCGGTATCTTTTGCGAAAATTTTAGGTGGAAAGCTTTCATATGATAGGAATAGTATTCTTGTTTGAACAAACATTGATGCAGCTTTAATGTTTTATTTTTTATAAATTATTCTATAAGAGCGAATTATAATGATTTTGATCTTTTTCTGTTCTATTTTTTAGCATTTCTTTAAAATTCATCTTCTCAAATGGCCCAAAATTTCATAATCATATTTTTTGAAATGTTTTTTTTGACTCTAAATGTTTGATTTTGATGCTTTTTTGGATATGAGTTTGATTAATTGTGAGTTGCGATTATAAATTGTTGTATTTATTTGTTATTTTTATGTTACAAACAAGTCATATTAACGATTTTCAACCAAAACTCTAAACTATTATGAACAAAATTCTATTTAAACAGGTTCTACCCTTTCTTGTGCTTGCAATAATCGCAATTGCAGCTTTATTTGTACCGCTTCTTCCAAATTTTGATGAAGGAAAATATAACGGTGCAGATGTTGCATGGATCCTGGTAGCAACAGCTCTCGTATTTTTAATGACTCCTGGCCTGGCTTTCTTTTACGGAGGTATGGTTCACAGAAAGAATGTGCTTTCGACGATGATCAAAAGTATTGTTTCCGCAGGTATCATCAGTGTCTTATGGGTAACTGTAGGTTTTAGTCTTGCCTTCGGAGATTCTATCAATGGTTTTATCGGAAATCCTAGCACTTTCCTTTTTTTTAAGGGAGTAAATTCCGGTCCTGCATGGAGCTTGGCTCCAACCATTCCTTTAACTTTGTTCGCACTTTTCCAGTTGATGTTCGCCATCATCACACCAGGATTAGTTGTAGGTGCCGTTGCTGAACGTATCCGTTTTACTTCCTATATCTTATTTATTGTACTTTTCGCACTTTTCGTTTATTTCCCGCTGGCGCACTGGACATGGCACCCTGAAGGTATTCTGTTTAAAATGGGTGTAATGGATTTTGCCGGAGGTACTGTAGTACATATTTCTGCTGGTATGGCAGCCCTTGCAGGTGCGCTTGTACTTAAAAGAAGAAAAGTGCATCAGGAGCACCAGGAAATCCCTCCTGCAAATATTCCTTATGTATTAATTGGTACTGGTTTACTCTGGTTCGGCTGGTTCGGTTTTAATGCCGGTTCTGCACTGGGGGCAAACAGCCTTGCTGTATCTGCCTTTGCTACAACAAACATAGCTGCTGGTGCCGCAGGATTATCCTGGATGTTCTTTGATGTACTTAGAGGTAAAAAACCTTCAGTATTAGGCTTCTGTATTGGTGCGGTTGTTGGTTTGGTAGCCATTACACCAGGTGCTGGTCTGGTAGCCATTCCGCAAAGTATATTCATTGGTTTTGTTGCTGCTATTATCTCTAACCTTGCAGTAATGTGGAAATCTAAAACCAGTCTTGATGATACGCTGGATGTATTTCCTTGCCATGGTGTTGGAGGTATAGTAGGTATGTTGCTCACAGGTGTGTTCGCCACAAAAACGGTGAACGCTGCGGGTGCAGACGGTCTGTTTTATGGTAATCCGGAATTTTTCCTAACCCAGTTAAAAGGGGTGGTTATTGTTGCGATCTACAGTTTTGTGGTTTCGTTCGTGATTTTCAAACTGATCAATTTAGTTCAGCCTATCCGTGTATCTTCTGAAGAAGAAGAAGAGGGACTGGATGCTAGTCAGCATAACGAGAAATACTCACAAGGCACACTCATCGTAGCAACAACCGGCGTAGAAATGGACAATAAGTTCTGATTTCTGCATCGGTCAACGGTCTTCTAATTTAACCCTCTCAACCTGAACCAACCATGAAACTAAAGTCCTTTTTCACTCTTTCAGCTTTAGCAATGAGCGCAGCCACTTACGCTCAGGATAGTACATCAACAACGCCCCTGCAGCTTTCCGGATCTGTAGATACGTATTACAAATATGATTTCTCCAAGAGACCCAATATCGGAACCAGTTTTGCAGAAGACCATAATTCTGTATCACTGGGAATGATTGATCTGGCTCTAAAGAAAACTACCGGAAAAGCATCATTTGTAGGTGAATTATCGTTTGGTCCAAGAGGCCAGTACGGGTCTGTGCCAAACGGAAACGGAGAAGCGGCAAATGCGGATAATTCTTTTCATATCCAGAATTTATATACTTCCTATGCATTTACAGAACAGTTTTCTATGACTGCAGGGTACATGGGTACATTTATTGGATACGAAGTAATAGCGCCGACGGGTAATTTCAATTATTCTACATCATATTTATTTACTAACGGGCCTTTCCAGAATGCAGGGATCAAGGCAAACTATGTTTTTTCGCCAAAGTTTGCGCTGATGGTAGGACTTTTTGATGATTGGAATGTATACAGAGACTTAAATGGGGTTTCTCATTTTGGTGCACAGCTAACGGTTTCTCCTGTAGAGGGCTGGACTGCCTACCTGAATATGCTGACTGGCAGATCGGCCGGCGCACCGGGAACGGGTTCTATTTATGATCTTACCACTGCTTACCAGGTAACTGAAAAATTTAAAGTCGGCTTAAATGCTGCTGATTATTCAGTTTCCAATGATAATGGAGGGTACAGTGGCGCAGCATTATATCTGCAAAATGCTTTTACTCCGGCTTTTTCACTGGGTGTAAGGGGCGAATATTTTAAAACCAAAGATATTCCTGATTTTGATGGCAGTAGTGTAACTTCGGTAACAGTATCAGGTAACTTTAAGGCTGGCGGACTAACTTTCATTCCTGAGGTAAGGTTTGATAATGGTAATACGGCCAGATTTGTTAAGAATAACCTTGATCCGACAAAAAGTGCCTCACAATTTTCTTTAGCAGCAGTATATGCATTTTAAATTTAACAGATCTAAACAAATCCACCAGTCCTTAAGGTCTGGTGGATTTTTATTTTTACTCTTTCTTAGTATATCGGCCACTACGGTTGCTCAGGCTACAAAACATGCTGATGAGATGCCCAGGGACGAGCGAGGGAAATATATCCAGTATGAAATGGTAGAGAAAAGTGCTTTGCCGGCAGATTCGCTGAAAGAACGTGCTGCAGCATTTCTGTTGCTGAAAAAAATGAAGAAGGTGCAAAATGATAGTAGTATTACTGCTAATGGCAAGTTTATTATTAATAAAACAGCACTGATGCTTGCGCATCCTTCGGGAGAACTGCGCTATAATTTCACATTTGAAGTTAAGGACCAGAAATATAGGTTCTGGCTAACAGATTTTCTTTTTATACCATACAAAAGGGACCGCTACGGTAATTTTGTTCCTTCCACTCCAATCGGCACCGCATTGGAAGATAGCCCTGGCAAATTAAATACTGCAGAATGGGCATCTTATGTAGATGCCGCCCGTAAGCTGTCTGCCACCTTCGCTGCACAATTTAAAGATTACCTTGCTGCAGTACTGAAAGTAAAAACACCTGCTGCCAAAAAGAAGGTGATCTCTACTAAAAGCTGGTAATTTTTTTTTAGTGAACCATTTTGTCTGCACAGGTAGAGCTTGCAAAGGCTTCAGGTTTGGCTTTAAAGATAAAGCCCATACTTAAGATATAACCCATAGCCTCATTCAGCGCTTTATTAGATTTGAACATTGGGTTCGTATTAATGTCAGCATGAACTTCAAGATCCACGTCATACAGATCCAGCAAGTCGCAAACCGCATATGCCGTTTCAATTGACTTTTGCACTTCAATCAGCATCCTTTCTTTTATGCTCATCTTCTGCAGGCTTTTTTCCTGATGAATGTACATAAACCCTCCGTGCTGTTCTCTCAGTAAAACAATGACAGTAGCAAAATCAGTAACTGCACCCTTCACTTGGGAATCTGTACCAATGCAAACTTTAAGCTGGTAACCATTTTCAGTTTCCCTGATGATCGCTTGTTCTACTTCTTCTAAAATCGGTGAGTGAATAACTTCACCATTAAATTTTTTCCAGGTCATACGATTTGGTGTTAAGGGTAACAACCCGTATTCAGGTTTCCTAAAAATAAGTTGATTATGTTAAAGATACATTAAATATGTGTTGTTTATTTGCTAACAATCAGTCTGTTGTCAACATATCTCCGTTTGGAGACGGATGTCTTGTGAGCGTCATTCTTCCCCTGTAACAGAAAAATATAAAACAATCCCGCAAAGCCCAAGTTTTTATTATACATTATGGTAAATAAAACAGTAATAGTATCAAATCGGTTACCGGTTAAAATAACTGAAAAAGATGGGGCTTACGTTTTAAGTCCCAGTGAAGGCGGACTTGCAACCGGACTAGGTTCGGTATATAAAAAAGGCGACAATATCTGGATCGGATGGCCCGGAATAGATGTTCCGCAAGATCGGCAGGAAGAAGTAGCTTTACAGCTTGCTGAACTCAACCTCATTCCCGTATTTCTTACCCCTGATGAGATCAATCTCTATTATGAAGGGTTTTCTAATGAAGTTTTATGGCCAGTGTTTCATTACATGGTCACCTATGCCAACTACGAACAGAATTACTGGGACTTCTACCAGAGCGTAAATGAAAAATTTAAAAACATAGCCTCTTTACATCTTGATGAAGGAGATACCCTCTGGATACATGATTACCAGCTATTGTTACTTCCAGGTCTGATCAGGGCTGCACAACCACAGGTGACCATTGGTTTTTTCCAGCACATACCTTTCCCTTCTTACGAAATATTCCGTCTGATCCCCTGGAGAGATGAACTGATTAACGGTATGTTAGGGGCGGACCTGCTTGGGTTCCATACTTTTGATGATGTGCGGCATTTTTTAAGTGCGGCCTCCAGATTGTCACTAGTAAAAATATCTGATAACGTAATTACAAATAAAGATCGTCAGATTGTAGTAGAAGCTTTCCCAATGGGAATAGATACCGCTAAATTTACACAGCTTGTAGAAGAAGATTCTGTAAAAGCACATGTATCGTCATTTAAAGAAACGATACAGGATCGGAAAGTAATCTTGACTATAGACCGTTTAGATTACAGTAAAGGCATCTTACAACGTCTGCAGGCCTATGAACTGCTACTGCTGGAACATCCTGAATATGTTGATCGTATATCTTTATACATGATTGTGGTCCCTTCCAGGGATACGGTTGCACAATACAAAGAGCTTAAAGATCAGATTGACCAGCTGGTAGGTAATATCAATGCTAGCTACAGGACGCTGAATTGGTTACCTGTGCATTATTTTTACCGGTCGTTTCCAATAGAGTTTTTATCAGCATTGTATTCTACTGCAGATATTTGCCTGGTAACACCAATGCGGGATGGTATGAACCTGGTCAGTAAAGAATATATAGCCAGTAGGGTAGACGATACTGGTGTCCTGATTTTAAGTGAGATGGCAGGGGCATCAAAAGAGCTGAACGATGCGCTGATTGTTAACCCTAATAATATTGGGGAGGTGATGCGGGCTATCGTCCAGGCAATTAATATGCCAGTAGAAGAACAAAAAATAAGAATGCAGGTGATGCGTGGCATCGTACAAAAATTTGATATACATCTGTGGGTGAAAAATTTTATGGATAAGTTAGAAGAGGTTAAACAAATGCAGGAATCATTGTTGACAAAACATGCGGTTAAAGCAGTTACAGATCAGATAGGAGCAGATTATAAAGTTGCGACAGACAGGTTTATTTTCCTGGATTATGACGGTACACTGGTTGGTTTTAATGGCAATATAGATAAAGCATCCCCGGATGAAGAGTTGTACAAGCTGCTGAACGATTTATCGGCAGACCCTAAAAATAAAGTAATTATTGTGAGTGGAAGAAGGCATGAAACGCTTGAAGAGTGGTTCGGGCATATGAAACTAGACCTGATTGCGGAACATGGGGCATGGCAAAAACATTACCAGGAAGAGTGGAAATCATTACCATTGCTTACCGATGTATGGAAACAGGAAGTGAGAACAGTACTTGATACCTATACAGACCGTACACCGGGATCTTTCATTGAAGATAAAAGCTATTCACTGGTTTGGCATTACCGTAAAGTAGAAGAGGGCCTTGGAGAGCTGAGGGCAAATGAAATTATTAATCATCTTAAGGTGACAATCGCTGATAAAGGTTTGCAAATGATGCCGGGTAATAAGGTGATCGAGTTTAAAAATATTGAGGTGAATAAAGGCAAGGCTGTACTCACATGGCTGTACGGGCAGCAACCTGATTTTATGATTGCTTTTGGCGACGACCATACGGATGAAGATATTTTTAAAGCTTTACCTGCGGAAGCCTATACCATTAAAGTAGGCAGTAATATTTCTGCAGCACGGTATTTTCTTAGGAACCATACTGAAGTAAGAGGATTGCTAAAAACCCTGGCAGTAGATTCAGCAGGTTAGACGTTCAATAAATATAAAACAAGGAAGGCTCATTTTTTTAAAATGAGCCTTCCTTGTTTTATATGGAATAGTTAGCCGCTATTATAAAAAAACCGGTCTGTCTAACTTGATGGCAATACGGTGTGCGGCATTCATCAAGCCGACATGGCTATATGCCTGCGGGAAATTACCCCATTGGCTACCGTCATTTTCATCTACATCCTCTGCGAAAAGGCCAAGGTGGTTACCATACTGGATAAGCGATTCGAATTCCTTAACGGCATCATCAATACGGCCTACAATTGCTAGGGCTTCAACATACCAGAATGCACAGATTAAAAACGTAGTTTTTGGTTTACCGAAATCGTCTGTATGGCGGTAACGGTAAAACAATCCGTTTTTACCCTTCAGCTCTTCTTCCAGTGCAATTAAATGGTCTTTTGCTCGCTGTGAATCAGGATCCAGGTAATTCATCAGAATCAGTTGTAAAGTGCTCGCATCAAGGTGCGCACTACCGATCGCATGGTTGTAAACTTTACGTTCTGGATCATAACAAGCTTCGATATGTTCCACTGCACGATCGATCAGTTTTGTCGCACGGTTTTCAAATTCCAAATTGCCGATAATTTTGGCCATTTTTAAAGCTGCCTTTGCACCGGCCCATTGGAACAGGTTAGTATAACAGTGCATATTAGCCAGGTTCCTGAATTCCCAGATGCCCGCATCTTTTTCATCGATAGTATGCTCAATTTTGCTTAACAAGTAATCCAGCCATTTTGTGGAGTCCTGGCGCTCGCTGAAAATAAAACGGTTATCAGAATAAAGGGGAAGCATAGAAATCAGCACCTGTCCGTAAATATCATTCTGGATATGTTCAAAAGCCTGGTTGCCTACACGGATAGGCTGGTTGCCCATGTACCCTTTCAGGTTAGTCAAAATCCGCTCTGTCAGCACCCGCTCTCCTGCAATACCGAAAAGCGGCTGATAACGTTCATCGTCGCTGAATGAAATATCAGTAATATAATTGAAATAGCGTTCCATTTCTTCGAAATGGCCGATGTGGTTTAATGCGGTAATCACATAATAGGTATCCCTCATCCAGCAATATCGATAGTCCCAGTTACGTGTGCTGCCGGGCGACTCTGGCAGGCTGGTGGTACTTGCTGCAATAATTGCCCCGGTATCTTCATACTGGTGAATTTTTAAAACAAGAGCAGAACGGATTACCAACCGCTGGTTAAAACCGGCGATAGTAGAATGTTTGATCCATGTCTGCCAGTATTTCTTTGTTTCAAGCAGGAACCTTTCCGCAGTACTTTCTATGGGTGCTTCCAGATGGGTACCATAAGTAAGGATCAGGTATTTGGTATCATTCAGTGTAAAGTATTTCTCGTCTTCAATATAGGAAAGAGAGATATTGGTGCTTAGCCGCATTTCGCTTTCACTTCCGGTAAACTGGATATGTGTACTGCCCCTTGAAGCTTTCTGTTTTCCTGAACCGTAATCAAAAACGGGCTTGCAGGTAACTTTTATTCTTGGGTTGGCCGACAATGGCTCAATCTTACGTATTAGCATTAATGGCTTATAAAAGCGCTCATACTGATTAAACCTTGGTGCAAAATCTGTTATCCTGTATTTTCCGTCCTCACTAGTTATATCTGTATAGAGAATATTTGTGTTTTCCTGGTAATGCTGCGCGGAAGTATAATGACCTTGTGGAAGGATGGAGAATTCTCCGCCTTCTTCCTTATCCAGCAATCCGCCAAATACGAACGTACTGTCAAATCTTGGCCAGCACAGCCAATCCACATTTGTATTTTTATTGATATGTGCAAGAAATGCACAGTTTCCGATAATGCCGGTCTGGTAGGTATGTCTCTCCATTAATGTTAATTCTGATATGTTTGAATACTTATAGAACAACTTACGCCCGTATTTGTTGTATAAAGAATATCGGCCTATCAAATAATGATATTTGATAGATTTTTATTAAATTTATTAAAGCGCTGCCTATACCACATACTGCAAGGTAGCGTTAGATACTTAACTCAAGAATACTCATTTTAAACCAGGTAAAGATGAAAACAGAACTAATGAACGAATTCTATTTACTTCAGCAAAGCAGGTCTAACACCAAATATCTTGATATTTTAGAAGAGAAAATCTGTTCCCCTATTCAGGAAGCCAATCATAAAGTTACTTCATGGATGTATAAAAGGGGTAATATGCTGATGAGGCTGGAATATAGGGCACAGATCAGGTTAAGTAAAATCAGAAAAAAGTTCCTTCCGCAGTAGTATCAGCCTTTTACCATAATCTTTGCTTAATTA
>Ga0247813_10001162_pt1 | contig 20828 bp, 22 predicted proteins | sample UWRJL169409C1_FD_180719 | JGI IMG/M metagenome (GOLD analysis project Ga0247813, IMG submission 180719) | Plant litter microbial communities from Arlington Agricultural Research Station in Wisconsin, United States - UWRJ-L169-409C-1 | ecosystem: Environmental > Terrestrial > Plant litter >...
TGCTGCTTCCAGCCCCGCAAAAGGAAAAAGGCTGTCAGCAATCCTTCTTGATGTATGTGCCAGTTGTCTGCTGATTTTACTGACTGATTCCAGTTGCTCATTCATAATTGATCCATCCTGTACCAGATGCTCCCATGATTGATCAAAAGCCGCATAAAATCCGGCTCTTACTTGTTCTAGTGTTGCTGTGGAACGCTCCAGTTCTTCATTAAAAAACAATACCTGTTCTTCGGTATACCTTTTTTGCCCGGACCGTTCGGCAAATGCAGCGGCCGTCAGACTGATAAAATGTGACGCCATCCCCAAACTGTTTACAGCCAGTGTAGTTTCTGCCAGCTGCAAAAACGGATAATCGAATCCAGTGGACCGCACTTTTATCCCAGCATTAATTTCAAATGTCCGGTTTAAAGGCACTTTCAGGTTCTTAACTGTAAATGCATGACTTCCAGTAGCTACAAGACCGAAATATGACCAGCCCGGAATAATTTCCACCTCGTCCTTTTTAAGGATAAAAGATTTGATTAGCGGCTCTCCCCGGTCATCAGTCAGATTATTCCTATCTGTATCCTGCAGTACACAGTTAGCCGTAAAAATAGTAGCATGAGTTGCGCCGCTGGCATATTTCCAGGTACCGTTTACCAGATAACAATCACCATCTTTAATTGCCGTGCCTCCAACCGCTCCGCTGCCCGCGAAACATACCTGCGGATCTGCGAACACTTCATCTGCCAGTTTAGGGTCCAGAAAGCCTGCAAACCATCCTGCTCCGCTGCAAAGCGTCACCGTCCAACCCAGGCTTCCATCTTCTGATGCGATCGCTTCTTCAAGTCTTAATATCTCTGGCAATAATAATCCCGGGCCACCGTAGACCTCTGGGACAAAGAGTTTAAACCAGTTATTGGTATAAGCAAGCTGTAGCAAAGCAGGGGGTAAGCAACCAAGTTGTTCAGCCAGGCCGGCATACTCATGAATAGTTTGTTTGCATGATGCGCTTAAAATGTTTTTCATAGGTTCAGCTTGCTTTTTGAAGTCGTTTCACTTTAAGCGTTCTTCTCCAGTCGAGAAACCCAAAAATAGCTACAATGAACAAAAATGCAGTTAAGAGTCCGAACATCGGGAGTTTTTTATGAATCATCAAAGGAATAGCAAATATGTTAGAGATATTTAGGAAAATCCAGTTTTCAATCTTCCGTCTGGTTAGCAGCCACATACCTGCCCACGCGGTTGAAGATACAAACGCATCCCATAAGGGTACGTCAGAATCTGTAAACTGTTTCAGGACCTGATAAATGAGGACAAAACCAGCTGTTGATATAAGTATGGCGATCTTTAGTTGTTTAATGCTGCTCCATGAGATAGGTAATGGCGGCTGCGAGCCCCGTTTTTTCCATATTACCCATCCGTAGATGCTCATGATGAGGTAATACATATTTAACGAAGTTTCCGCATAAAGACGGGCATGCAACAATATATACATCGAAAAAAGGACGGAAAGAATGCCTGTAGGATAAAGCCATATATTATTTTTCTTGGCGAGAAGTACTTCTGAAATACCGAACCCCACAGCTAACCACTCTATAACACCAGTTTGAACGATTTGCTCGCCAAATAATTTTAACCAATCTTTTAAATCCATACTTGTCTAAAACTCTAATTATTACTTCTTTGTGAGAAGATTACAAAATACCTGATCATCTATGATAATCTGATATAAACAATAAAGAGGTAAGTTGGAAAAACCAGCTGCTTACCTTTCCTAACCAGCATTATCCGGTCAAGGTTCTGCGGGTGTGATCTCAGCCTGAAAGTAAGGCACCCCGAGGTTAATCGAAATCCTCAGATTTCGCAGTTAAATATATTGATGTTTCTTGGAATAAACCAAGTTTAAATTGGGCAAACGTCTGTCATAAATTCAGAAATGCAAATGTGTACCTCATTTATAGGTAGTTGCGGGAATACTAAAGCTAAATGTAGAACCTTTACCCGGACTACTTGTTACCCATACTTTGCCTTGATGTTCTTCAATAATATCCTTTACTAAGAATAATCCTATCCCAATGCCCTTTATTTTCTGGACCTCATCACTCTCACTTCTGAAAAATTTACTGAAAAGTTTTGGCTGTTCTGCTGCATCAATCCCTAATCCATGGTCCGTTACGCTGGTAGTAATACCATTCTGTGTTTTTCTGATCCGTATCATTATCCTGCTGCTATCCGGAGAATACTTAAGCGCATTGCTGATATAATTATGGAGCACCTGCGTGATTTTTTCTTTATCTGCATTCAAAAACAACTGATCAGGACAATTGATAAGGATCTGACGCCCGCATTGATTGTAGTCAGTAGCTATAATTTGCCTGATATGCGCGGACATTTCAAAATAACTGTAGTTGATTTGTATCTTTCCTTTTTCCAGCACTGCTGCGGATAAAAAGTTTTCTATCATCATTGTCATACAGTCTACCTGGTTACCCGCTATTCCAAGGAGTTCCGCTGCGTTAAACTGATCGGACTGTATTGCTGATTTAGCAAACATCTGGATATACAGTTTAATCGTAGTAAGTGGCGTTCTCAGGTCATGGTTTAACATGGATATCAGATCATTCCTGCGTATGTCATTGTGTTTTTTTATAGTGATATCTGTCAGCAAGCATACAAAACATCCGTTTAAACGGTCACATTCATCATCAAATCTTGCTGTTACCTTCAACCATTTGCTATCAGTACCCGAATTGTTTACTTCAAACTCATAATCAACTTCCTTTTGCCTCAAATAAGCTGATTTAAATGCTTTGACCAGCCCATTCCGGTGTTGCAGTTTTACCAGGTTTAAAGCGGTGCTGATGTGGATATGCTGCTGCAACGGAATACAGCAAATATTTTCGTTTTGTTCACTGAAGTGCACCATCCAGGTTTTTAAATCGAGATTGAAAATACTGATTCCTGCGAGGCGTACTGCCTTTTGTAATTCGGCAGCTAAAGTGCTGGGTTCGCTGACAGATAATTTCGGTGCAGGAAGATCTTCTGTCTCAAAGGGGAAGGAGAGAGTGTTCATACGCAGGTGAATTTAGATGGTTCAATTTAAGGTCTGTGTGATATATTTTGATTCCAGGCTGTGGTGCAGATGTTATCAGATAGCAGAACTCCCTTGTAACCATTTGTTGTTTCTACGGTATGGATATATTTATAGGTCTTGCTGAACCTGTCAAAAATCTGGTCTATTACTACGATAACCAAATCGTCTATCGCAAAGCCGAAACTATCCTGAAGGCACAGGTAGTAATGTTGGCTGATGGATTGAAAATCCATGCAATAGCCTTTTTCGTGGAGTTCGATTACCCTTTTAGTAATCTTTCCGTTTAGTTTTTTAGGTGAGTGTTGATTTTTCATAAGCTGTTTGCCCGTGGCGTTGGGTGGTTAACATAATTATGAAATTATCATACCAAATTGCTAATACTCTGTTTAACAGATTATTATGATATGTTTTATGTTTGTGAAACGGTTTTATTTCGCTAATTAACGATTACGGTAATGAAATTCCGTTAATACGATCGGTTCGGAGAGCAATAGTTTACGGCGGCAAGGTAGGTATGGCTGCCGCAATATCACCAAATTCGGGGAAGTGTATGGAGTAAATAAGCTTAATAATATGTTCATCAGGATTTGGGACATAGGTCTCGGAAAAACAATATATTGATAAATAGGTATTTGTGATTATTTTTCTTTTAACCAGTCAGGTTTATTTTTGCGGGCATAGTAAATCTAACCATCATTTGGAAGCGGCATTAACTATTAAAAAACAATTGATATGAAGCGACAATTGAATCTCCTGCTGTATTTTCTGATCATCATCTCTACAAGCTGTGCAAGTGGAGGAAGCAAATTTATTGGTCAGTGGAAACCGGTATCATCAGGAGATTTTTACGGAAGAAATTTACTTGTCATTGAAAAAAAAGGAAAGGTATATGACTCTTATACGATCTCGGCACCGGAAAAATCAATCCGGTTTGGTTATGATAAAAAACATGACTACCTGACCGGCAAAAGTGGCGAACACCAGATTGTTATCATTTATCTGGATAGTACAGGTCATATCAGGATAGTGCCTGAAAAAGGCACACCAAAACAAACAGTTGTACTGGAATATGAGAAAGCTGATATTTTGTAACCATTTTACATATTAACTGCACGATGAAAGCTCCAATTGGCTTCAGTCAGGAGGCTGTTCAGTACCACTGATAATGAACGAACTGAACGGGAATTTTTTCAATTGTTTGTCTATTTTCGATAATCGACATTAATCGATAGCAAACCACATACTCTAATTGAGCGAATTTCCTGTACCCGAAAACGAAAGCAAGCGTCTTGAGGCCTTGCGCAATTATGCGATTTTAGATTCCCTGCGAGAAGATGAGTTCGACAGGATAACTGAACTTGCATCATTGATTTGTGATGTCCCTATTTCCCTATTGTCATTGATTGATGAAGATCGGCAGTGGTTTAAATCAAAATTCGGACTAGAAGAGAAGGAGACGTACAGAAATCTTTCTTTTTGCCAGTACACGATTATGGACACTGTCTTGATGCAAATTAAAGATGCCAGGATTGATGAGCGTTTCAGGTATAATCCGCTGGTTGTAGGGAAGCCCAATATCCGTTTTTATGCAGGTTATCCGCTGATAGATCAAAATGGTTATGCGCTGGGTACATTATGTGTAATTGACCATCAGCCTAATCAATTAACGCCCAGTCAAGAAAGAGGGCTGAAGTTGCTGGCAGAGGAAATGACTGCTATGATCGTAGAAAGAAGAGAAAAGCAGGAGCTGAGGCATTTTGAAAAGATTTTCAGACTATCATCTGATTTAATGTGTATTACTGACAGTCAAGGATTTTTCAAAAAGATCAATCCGGCTTTTGAAAGATTACTCGGCTGGTCAACGGAATTCCTGTTGACGACTTCAATTTTTGATCTCGTACATCCGGACGATCTTGCCGGTACTACTACAATACTAAAGGAACTTTATACCAACGGACATACGGCGGAGCTGACGCATCGGTTGAAAACTTTCGGAGACCAATACCAAACCCTGCAGTGGACGTTTACACCGGAAGAATCTACGGCATTTTTGTTTGGTATAGGAAGGGATATTACCGGACAGCGACTTAAAGAAGACCTGCTGGTCGACAGTGAAAAGAAATTACGCGTATTTTTTGAAAATTCACAAGGTTTAATGTGTACGCACGACCTCAACGGCAGATTCCTGTCCTATAATATCGCAGGTGCTTCATTACTGGGATATACAATGGAGGAGCTTACAGAAAAAACTTTATTTGACATCATTCCTGCATCCAGACATGGCAATGTGATTGATTATCTTTCCGCTATTCAGGAAATAGGCCATGCAAAAGGGCAAATGATGATCCAGCACAAGGATGGAAGTAGCAGAATCTGGTCGTACAACAATGTGCTGACTAAAGATTCTGCTGGTGATTATTATGTGATTGGAAACGCAATAGATGTACATGAACGTTTTTTACTGATCAACAATTTGCAGCGTACTACTGAAATGCTGATGCAAACTAATAAAGTAGCCAGGGTAGGCGGCTGGGAATATGACCTGCTAAATGAAAAACTTTACTGGTCTGATGTCATGAATGAAATTCATGGTGTAGACAGCGATGATGAACTGGGTAATCCCCTTGATTATTACAAAGATGGAGATAACCGTGACAAAATTACTGCGGCGATTATCCTGGCTATAAACGAAGGGACATCCTGGGATCTGGAACTGCAGATTGTGAATACCCGGGGAGAAGATGTCTGGGTTCATATTAAAGGTTACGCAGAATGGGAAGAGGGATGTTGCAGCAGGTTATTTGGCACCTTTCAGGATATCAATGATAAAAAGCTCGCCGAAGAAGCATTGATTACCGAAAAGGCAAGGTTATCCGCATTTGTAGAGCATGCGCCTGCCGCAGTAGCTATGCTTGATGTAAATATGAAATATATTGCCGTCAGCAACAGGTGGCTGGAAGATTATCAGTTAGGCAGCCGGGACATAACCGGGCTTTCACATTATGAAGTTTTTCCAAATCTGAACGAGAAAGACCGGGAACGCCACCAGCGCTGTCTAAATGGGGCGGTCGAGAAGGCCGAAGAGTACCTGGAGAGAAAAATTGGCGACGAAGACCATCAGTATATTACCTGGGAAATACGTCCCTGGTACCAGTTTGATGGAACTGCAGGCGGTATAATGATATTTACGCAGGATATAACTGGCATGGTGTTCCAGCGTGAAGAATTAAAATCTGCAAAAGTACTTGCAGAGCAGGCCAATGGCGCAAAATCACAGTTTCTGGCAAATATGAGCCACGAAATCAGAACCCCGCTGAATGGTGTGATCGGATTTACAGATCTGCTGCTCAAAACAAACCTGAATGAAACCCAGGTGCAATATCTGTCCATCATTAACCAATCGGCCGATGCCTTGCTCAGCATTATCAACGACATTCTGGATTTTTCTAAAATCGAAGCTGGTAAGCTTGAACTGGATATCGAAAAATGCAACCTTTATGAGCTGGCCTGTCAGGCAGCGGATATTATCACGTACCCAATACAGGATAAAGGACTTGAGTTGCTCCTGAATATGTCGGCCGACCTGCCAATGTACATTTGGGCAGATGCAGTGCGGCTTAAACAGATTCTCATCAACCTGCTTGGGAATGCAGCCAAGTTTACCGAACAGGGAGAGATAGAATTAAAGATCGAGATTTTATCAGCATTGGAAGATCAGACGACGTTGCGCATTAGTATCAGGGATACAGGTATCGGAATACAGGAAGATAAACAGAAGAAAATATTTGAAGCATTTTCTCAGGAAGATAGTTCAACAACTAAAAAATACGGAGGTACAGGTTTGGGATTAACTATCTCCAACAAATTACTCGGCTTAATGGGCAGCAAGCTGAAACTGGAAAGCAGTGCCGGTTCATCCAGTTTGTTTTACTTTGATATCACTTTTCAATCCGAACAAGGGCGGCCGGTAGAATGGGAAGATATGGATAAGATAAAGAATGTATTGATAGTTGACGATAATGATAATAACAGATTGATTCTGAAAGATATGCTATTGCTGAAAAATATACAAAGCAATGAGGCCAGAAACGGTTACGAAGCGCTTCAGAAACTTGCTGAAGGTGACCATTATGATGTGGTGCTGATGGATTATCATATGCCGTATATGGATGGCCTTGAAGCTATCAGGAAAATCCGGAAAGGAAGCAATACTTTAGCTGCCGACCTGTCCGTGATCTTGTTGCACAGTTCTTCGGACGATGAAAATGTAATCCGTTCTTGTGAAGAACTGCATGTGCATCACCACCTGTTGAAGCCTGTTAAAATGCAGGATATCTATCATACACTGTCGCACCTGCATAAAAAGAAAGATCTTGCCTTTGCACCGCCTGTCCAGAAAATAAAAAAGGAAACGATTACTGCTGCGCTGGTGATATTATTGGTCGAAGATAATGCCGTAAATATGCTGCTTGCAAAAACCATTATCAGGAGAATGATTCCAAACGCAGTGATACACCAGGCAGTAAATGGGTATGAAGCTCTCGTCTTTTGCGAATCACAACTACCAGATTTGATTTTTATGGATATACAGATGCCTGTAATGAACGGTTATGAGGCAACGAAAAAAATCAGGGAATTGGAAAAAGATGGCCATATACCAATTGTCGCGCTTACTGCGGGCACTTTAAAAAGTGAACAGGAACGTTGTTTTGAAGCTGGTGTAGATGATATTATCACTAAACCTTTTGTAGAGGAAAGTATTCTGCAGCTGGTAAATAAATGGATCTGATGTAAGTCGGCTAAACCGACCCGTCTTTTTTAATTTTAATGCCCAGGTTTTGGGTTACTTTTTTTGTGGCTTTTGCTATATCCAATGGGCGAGCCGAAATAATAGCTTGCGACAATATAAGGAGTGACGCACTGATCTCAATTACTTTCTGGATTTCCGCCAATTTTTCCAGTTTTTCAGTAATCGTGATATTTATGCTGTCCAGTTGTTTCATTTGTTTGTCGATGTCAATAAAGACAAGATCAGAAGCATAGTTAAGTAAATTATTAGCTGTTTCAAGTATCTTAGCCTGATCATCAATTAATTGCTCCTTTTGTTTTGGCGCTAAACTATCCTGCATACTAATTACATAACCTGCAAATGCATTTGCGATTTCATGCAGGCAGTCTGCCACATGCATTGCTTGTTCAATGGTTAATTTATTCATTTGCTTACAGTTTACTGATATTTGCTTTAAGTTCTTTAGATTGTGTTAAGAGGTACTTGATCAGTTCTTTATCTTTCAATTTTAATCTTTCATCAGCCAATTTCAGGTGTCCGTCTTTTACCTTTGTTAAAAGTGTGTTAAAATCCCTGATTTCTCTGATTATCACTTTTGATTTTTCAACTTCCCTGCTATTCGAGATATAATCGTCGAGTTGTTGCCGTGGTTCCACATGCGGGCCAGCGTACTTTTGCATCATCACATTCAGATAGGCGCTGTAATACCCTTTATATTTTCCTTCCAAAATCCGGTTATTCAAAACAAGGTTGCTCAACAGGCGGTCTACTGGTTCTTTTGATTCATTTAACATTTGCTGCAGGCTGCTTGAGCGGTATCCTCTGGTCACCATGTTCAATACCAGGTCTGCAATTTTTGATACAGGCTCCTGCAATTGAGGGTCTTCAATGGCTTTGATTTTACCCAGGGCAGTTACAAGATTGCCAGTGGTATAAACAAACTTAGCATTGTCAGAAAGCTGTTCTAATCCGGAGAAATAAAGATTTAACACCGTATATGCCCTTGCTGCATCATTATCTTTTGCCAGGTCTGCCCGGCACTCACATGAAATCGTATCCAGTGGATTAAATTGTAATTTCCCGGTAATGATGGCAGTTTGCCTGTTCAAGTCACATACATCCTTGCAGTTGCGGTAGTAGCTGTAGGGGATCGTGGTATAATTTTTTATGATTTCCTGTGATGCCGTAGAAAACGCATGCACATGTTTCAGGCTTTTACAGCCTATGGTCAACACGTATAACAGAAGGAAAGAAGTAAGGATTGCCTGTTTGAATTTCATGATTATACTATTGCTTTCTGGTGAAAAGCGGTATTAATGTATGCACTATACACAGGCATTTCAATAGTGAGAAATTGCTATTTTTCGATAGCCGTGTTTTTATTTCAGAATAAATTAGGTTATGTATACGAACATTTCGTAGATTTACTATTATTTCGTAATTAACCTAATATAGCTGATATGAACCGTTTAACAGAACAGGAAGAAGAGACCATGCAGGCGGTCTGGAAAATAAAACAAGGGTTTATCCGTGATTTTCTGGAGCATCTTCAGGAGCCGAAACCTCCTTATACTACTCTGGCATCAACAATTAAAAACCTGGAAAAAAAAGGATTTTTGAAAAGCGAAAGGATGGCTAATTCCTATCGGTATACACCGTCGATCAAGGCAGAAGAGTATAAAAAAAGGTTTATGAATGGCTTTGTACAAAACTATTTCAAGAACTCTTATAAAGATCTTGTTACCTTTTTCGCAAAAGAACAGCAGATCAGTACAGATGAGTTGAAAGAGATTATAGATATGATTGAGAACCGTAAAACAAAATGATATGCCCGAATTGCTAGCGTACCTTCTGAAGGTCAACCTGTCACTGATCCTGTTTTTACTGGCTTACCGGTTAGTTTTGAGCCAGCTTACCTTTTATAAGCTGAACAGGTATTTTCTCTTGTTTTCCCTGATCTTTTCGGTAGTTTATCCGTTAATCAGTTTTTCATGGTTTTTTCAGCAACCATCAGACGTTGTAATGGGTGTGATACAGATTATTGATTTTACCCCTGTCCGGCAAAACCAGGAAGTCTATGCTTCGCAGGTGCAGCAGGTGGACTACTGGCAATTGGTGCTTATACTCTTCTGGTGCGGATTAGTACTGATGGTATGGAGACTGACCAAACAAATCATTTCTTTATATTTTTTGCACAGGAAGTCAAAACCTGTTCAGACAGAGGGAATAAACTACAGGATGATCAGTGAAAACCTGAACCCGTTTTCTTTCTGGCGTCAGATTTATATTAATCCTGCTTTATATGATCAGCAGGAATTGAATAATATTGTCATTCATGAACAAATACATGTCCGGCAGTGGCATACCCTCGACATTATCCTTGCGGAACTCCTCCTGTTATGTTGTTGGTTTAATCCTGCGGCATGGCTGTTCAGGCGGGGTCTTAAAGATAACCTGGAATTTATTACTGACCAGGAACTTGTAGCTGCAGGGACAGATATTAAGGCTTATCAGTACAGCCTGATCAGGATAAGTACTATTTCCCAAAGCAATACACTCGTAACCAACTTTAATTTTTCAACCATAAAAAAAAGAATAGCCATGATGAACCAACCAAGATCTTCCGGAAAACAAGTATCCAGGTACGTGCTTTTACTTCCTGTGCTGATTACCGCTTCTTTTGCGTTTACTGCTTCAAAAGCGCAAACGGAGTTGAAAGCAATGACCACCAATGTGAGTAATGGTATTGCAGCAATACAGGATGCTTTACCTGCTTATAAAACCAGTCCGACAGCGCCCGTGATGCCGAAAAATGCATATACTAAGAGTGTTATCACTAAACAAAAAGCAGCATATAATCCTGAAAAACATGTTGAAATCAATGCTGCGAGACAGGCCGCTTACAACACGTATTTTTTAGATGGTAAAGAAATTACACAGGAAGCCTATAATAAATTAAATGACAATGATATATTTAGTACCTATGTAGTTATCCTGGATAAAGATAATACCAAAGCTATATCAGGCGAAACGTCATTGGTCGCAATAATTGTAACAACAAAAAAGAATGTTAATGCGCCAGGGGTGCTGAATTTCAATCGTATTCACGGAGCGGATGGTTCTGCCTCCAAAACCGTTTTAGATAGTGGCGAACAGAACAAGATAAATCTGACTATTGGCGACCTGGATTCGTGCAGGATTATCATCGATGGTCAGGCTTCAGATTTTGCGGCCTTTACAAAATTAATGGACACCGGTTCCATAAAGCATGTGTCAGTAGTCAAGAATCCATCCGACCGATCAGGCAAAACAGGAAAAGGCGTTGCAAATATCACTACAATTGAAGGTGCGGCGAAAAAAAATGCGGCAGATTCTAATCGTGAGTCCGGTATAAACCCATAAATAGCTATAACGTATTAATATACAGCTGTATCAGTTTAGTTTAAACGCTGGTGCAGCTGTGTAAATAACTGGGACAGATGGTACATAACACGGTAAAAAAATGGGTGTTTTTCCTGCTGTTATTTTTATCATTCATTAACTATCTTTAGGTAATTAAGCTCTGGTAGTTATGATAAAATCGTCTCTCACAAACCAAAAAACCTGGCTGAGTTATCTTCATACCCTGAAAGATAAGTGTACTGCACAGGATCAGCCGGAACTGACCGGCTTCGATGAGTTCTTTACAATGAACGGTATGGCGAACTCATTTTTTAAACACAGTATCCCATATGTATACCTGCTGGATTATAAAAAAGGCGAGTATAAAAATATGTCGGATAACTTTGGAGGTTATAAGGCCGAGTGCTTTTTAACAAAAGGCCTGAGCCATACACTGGAGATTTACCATCCAGATCATTTGATGTTGTTTGACCGGCAGATCTTCCCTGAAAGGCTGCGGATACTAAAAAACATCCCCCCGAAGGAGCACAGGAACTATATTTTTTCTTATAACCTCTGTATCAAAAACCGGAAGGGAGAATACGAAGAATTCTTGCAGCGCAATTGCTTCCTGTCTGACAATGATGGCGATCCGCTTTTCAGTATCGGGATTCTGATCAATATCAATCAGCACCAGTACGATAACAAAGTAGTGCAGACTGTGGACAGGGTGGATGAATGCGGTTGTACAGAGAGCATACCTGCTTTAAAAGCTTTTTATTACCTTCATAATGAAGATAAAATATTTACGAAAAGAGAAAAGGAAGTAATACAATGGATGGCAGATGGTTTAAGCAGTAAGATGATTGCGGATAAATTGCATATCAGTGAAAATACTATCATTAATCACCGCCGTAACATGCAGGAAAAAAGTAATATGCCAAATTGTACAGCCTTGGTTAGTTATGCCATAAGAAATGGTATTATTTGATATCCTGCATCTGTGGAATAGAGTAAATATATTAGTATTCTTTCACATTAATACCTTTATAAATACAGAGTAGATTTATACGGTTTTAAGGAAGATAAAAGCACCTAAAAACAATCCGGTAATAAAAACAGCAGCGGTAAATTTTAAAATACGCTTTTTAGTGATTGTATTTAGTTTACTCAAATTCATAATTCTTTAGTGTATACTATTTTCTTCAATCCCTGATAGGATTGAAATAATATTCTAATTTACAGTTTTATTTGATTTTCACCTTAAAAAGGAAGATCTTATTTATAATTTGAAAATCCTAGTTTTATGACCCGATATGAAGAGCATGCCTATATGCAGTTGCAGTTCTGGCAATTAAAGATGCTTAAGAAACCATCATTTGCGAATAGTATGTCCAAAAAAGTTCAGACAAAAGTAAATGAAATGATTCCGGAAAAAGTACACCAGCTGATTACTTCTGCTATAGAAAAGTTAATTAAGGCAGCACTTCTTGGTGGTACCTATACCACTTCAAGTTGCCCAGATCCGGATACATCTTTACAGGAACGGGAGATGCTGATTAAAAACCAAATCAGTTTTTATCAGAAAACAGCAAGTGTTGAGGGGGCTATTACAGGTGCCGGAGGTATTTTACTGGGGCTGGCGGATTTTCCGATACTCATAGGTATTAAATTGAAGTTACTGTTTGATATCGCTGCCCTTTCCGGATATGATGTGCAGGATTATAAAGAACGGTTGTACCTGCTATATATCTTTCAACTCGCCTTTTCCAGCCAGGAACGACGCAATCAGATTTATAAAATGATCCTTAACTGGCAGGGTTACAGTAAATCTTTACCGGATACCGTTGACGAATTTGACTGGCGTACTTTTCAGCAGGAGTACAGGGATTATATTGACCTCGCCAAGATGGCGCAGTTGCTTCCTGTCATTGGTGCAGCGGTAGGTGCTATTGCCAATTATAAACTCATTGACCAGCTAGGCGATACGGCTTTAAATTGTTATAGGATGAGGAGATTAAGCCCTTTAGCGCTACTGAATCAGGTTTAAACTGATCAGTTAGCGCTGAAGGATATTTATAAGCTATTTGTGATGAATTATTTATTCTGCTTGCCGCCAGATAAAATCAGGAAACCAATTGCTGATAAAGCCAGCAGGCCTCCGGCAATGTATTTCCGGTGTGCTTTAGGTTTCCCCGGGAGTCCCCATCCGCCATGTACGGAATTACCATAGTCGACCGGACTAAACAGATTACCATTTGTTTTTGGCAGGTTCTCCGCATTTTTTAAATAATTTCTGATCACTACTGATGCGATTCCCCTGGTCAGCTCAGGTAACAAGCCATGCGCCAGCCGCAATAATACCGAAGTACTGCCGATCATCAGTTCTTTTTGAGGTTTGAGTGCCAACTTTACAATAGCGATCGCTACTCTTCTTGGATCGTAAACAGGTGGGGCTGGTTTTAATACTTTGCCGGTATAATTTGCCGCATGCTGTATGCCGGGTGTATCTAAAAATGCAGGGAATGCATCGCACACATGGATCTCAGGCCATTCCGTCAATTCTGCTTTCAGCGCTGCTGAAAAACCACGCAGGCCAAACTTACTGGCTGAATAACCTACGCCGTAAGGAACAGGCAGGAAACCGCCGATAGAAATGTTATTGATGAGGATACCATGTTCCTGTTTTTTAAAATAGGGCATTACCGCATGCGCACCATGGATATATCCCATCAGGTTGGTCCGTATTACCTGGTCGTGTACCGACATAGGCGTTTCCTCAAACGTACCTGCCGCCAAAACCCCTGCATTATTTACCCAGATATCGATTTTACCACCAAAAGCATGTGCAGCTGCCGCAAGTTCGATCATCGCATCTTCGTCGGTTACATCTGTGACTACACATTTTACTTTGGCACCCGATTCTTCACATTCCGCAGCGCATTCCAGCAATGCTTCCATGTTTCTGGAAGCTAATATTAATGTTGCCTGTCCGGCAGCAAACTCAAGCGCAATCGCTTTTCCAGTCCCGCTGGAAGCGCCAGTAATGACAACGGTTTTATTTTTAAGCATAGTGATCTGTTTGATACAGTAAACTGCATAGATAAGATTATTGTTTCTAAAAAGAAAGTAAAATTAGGTGAGCTTGACCAGTAAATAGGGAACTGCCCAAATCAACGCTATAGCTAACAGAATAAACAAGTATGTCCTGATATGAGCAAAATTGAAAGTCCAACCCATCATTTTATCTTTTTTCGGGACAACTGCCCGTATATCATTCTTATTAAAATAAAATATGCCCATTTTATAGTTCACAATATTTTCAGTAGGTTCCATGTGGATTTAATTTGAGCTGAAGTTAAAATTTTATTCGCAATAATTGATTTAACTATATAAATATAATCTTCAATAAATTATATTTGATAATGAGGCAACAACTATTACAGACATACCTTCATCAGATTAGCCAGTTAAGCGATCAGGGAATAGATCAGCTAGTCCGTATTGCGCAACTAAAAAAACTAAGAAAAGGGGAGGTGTTGCTGGAGAAGGGTCAGATATGTACTGGATACTATTTGGTAGAAGCCGGATTTTTATGTGCTCACTATGAGGACGGCGGCAAAAAAGTTAGAACCAATTTTATATTTGAAGGCAGTTTTATAAGTGATTTGTCAAGTCTCAGGGAGCAAACCCCTTCAGCTATGCATATAGAAACCGGGGAAGACGGCTGTTTCTGGCTGTTCGATAGTAAGTTGCTTTTTGAATGCGGGATGGGTTCGGCAGAAATTATGAACTTTAGCCATCAGCTGGTCAGTCGTTTAAAGCTTGAATCTGCGGAATATGAAAATATGGTCAAACTAAACAAGCCTGCCAAACGTTATACCTATATCTCGGACAATAATCCTGAAATTTTACAGCGTATCAGTTTTTCCCAGTTGGCATCTTATCTGGGGATTACAAAAGATACATTAGGCAGGATCAGAAAAAAAGACCCTTTATGAATGTAATTTAGAGTTTAATACAATTACATTAACAGGACACAACTTTTCAAATAAAACACTACATTAGATAAATAAGGTTCTTTAATTACTTGATTTTAATAAGAAAATAATATGGTAAAGATAAGCAGCACTACAAAAGTTCAAATAATATTAAGCACTATTTTATGGATTGCAGGTTCAGTAATTTTATTGGGGGGTACTGCGATCAGTTCTGGAAGTGATAATGCCTGGAGTACGATTTTTGTTACCAGTATGGTAATTATCTTTGGAATATACTCTTCTATCAAAAAAGATCAGTTAGCTGCGCTAAAACCACAGTTGATCAGAAAACGTTAGTTAGTTCCGCACAGAGCGGAATAATATCAGATTTTTACTGGGATGGTGAAGTAAAATGTGGAACTTTTTCCATGTATGCTTTCCACCCAGATTCTGCCCCCATGGTCTTTAATAATCTTTGAACAGATATACAAGCCCATTCCAAGTCCGTTGTATAACCTCGTGATATCAGAAACCCGGTAAAACTTCGCAAATACTTTCAGTAATTCCTCCTCAGACATTCCTATTCCTTCATCTTCTACTGAAATCTGCAAATCGCCGCTTTCAATCAATTTTGTACGTAACATTATTTTTCTTCCTGCAGGAGAGTATTTAGCGGCATTCCCTACAATATTCATTATTACTTGTTCCATGCGGAGTCTGTCAATCACCACTTCTGTGGTATGGTGGTCCATCTCGATAATCAATTCATGAGAGGGTACCAGCTGCCGGATCAGGTCGGACATATCAGAAAGATAACCCGTAAGATCAGTCTTCTCCAGGTTATAATCGGCATTTCCTTTTTCGATTTTAGAAATATCCAGCAACTGCAAGATCATGGTCTGTAGTTTTTGCGCCTGGGTATCTATCTTTTTCAAATGAGCAAGAGTAGTTTCTCCGCAATTGGTTCTCAAAGCCATTTGTGTATATGCCCTTAGGATGGTGAGCGGAGTTTTTAACTCATGACCAGCAACGGATAAAAATTCGTTTTTTTGTTCATTAAGTAATTTTTCCTGCTGCAGCGCAATCTCTGATTCTTCATTAATCATGAACAATTGCAAGTTTCGCTGTCTTACCTCTTCATAAGGGGTGTTAGGCTCTGCCTGTCCGAAATAATCCTTCACAGTAATTATTTTTAAACGGTTGACCATTGCTGATCTGGGGATGCCAAGTTTCAGCGCGATAGTCCCTAACGCATCTTTCACCGAATAATTAAAAAGCGGAATCAGCTTTTTAGCGTATTGGATACCTCCCTGTAAACTTTCCATGCCCGTAACTTCCTTATAGGTAATTATAGCGGCCAGGCTATAACGTTCCCCTTCATTATGCACCTCAATGCTGGCACTTCCTTCATGTGTTTTATCTATTACCTCACGGCATACTTCCGATACAGCCGTAGCAAAGGCTGTCTGCGTAGAAAGGGAAAGGCCTAACAATTCCGCCGCTTTAATAGATCTCTTATACGCAATCGTAAGATCCATCTCGTTTTCTAAAGAGACCTGCACCAGCTGTATCATAGTGTGTTGATTTTAGCGATTACTACAGACATGTCATCGGTATGCCTTGCATAATCTTTGTAAATTGCCGCTGCCTGTATACTCAGGTCGCAACGGTTGATCCCCGGATATTTAGCGAGTTCCCATCTCGGTTTGATACCGTCAGAGCAGAGTGTAACCTGATGATAACTCTGAGCTGCCATCTCCTGATCATTCATTGTCGGAGGGATATTATGCCCTACAATCCCATTGTAAGACATCTGGTTTTTGGTTTCCAGAAAATTTGACATACGTGTACTGATATTGCCTATACCTGCCATATTCCAGTATTTTTTCTCAAAGTCGAAAATTACTACGGCGCCCACTATTCCTCTGGTTTTTAAGATGGAACCATGAATGTCTTTTAAAATTGCAGAAGGAGAATCCGCATTACTTGCCCGGAACGCTGTAACAGCTTCATTAACCGCATAATTAGCCTCCTCACCATGACCAAGTCCGTCAGCTACCAGGAGTTTAAAATAGCGATCGTTTAAAGTGTAAAAGGTACCGTCACCACTAACAATCTGCCCGGGCATGGTAATTACAAGGGGGCGGATTTCTATTTTCGCTGTTATACCGGTACGGGGTTGTGGTAGCTTTTGATAAATCCTGCTCAGGATAATCGTTCCCCAATCTTTGATCGAATAAATATCAAACTTGTCGGACAGCCTTTTGATACTGCCAAGTCCCATTCCAAGATTACGTTCAGTGGAAAACCCGTCAGCAATCATATGCTGTGGATTCATTCCCGGCCCGTGATCAATACTGATCAGTTCCAGATAACAATTGTCTGCTTGAAAAAATAATCCCGCAAGCAGTTCGCCATCTTTCGCATATTTATGCAGATTGGACGTAATCTCGGCAATGATCAGATCAATATCATTTAATTTTTTTACATCAAAACCGGCCTTTTCAGCTTTGAGTCGGATTTCCTTTTTCAATATTGAAAAATAACTTCTGTCATTCGCTGCAAAGCGGACGTAGGTAGCATCAACCATTAATCCACTTTATAATCGTGACAGTGGTACCAACACCCAATTCGCTCTGTATATCAAATTCATTGACCAGCCGCTTCGAACCTGGCAGGCCCAAACCGAAACTTTTCCCTGTCGAAAAGCCATCTACCATAGCTTGTTCAATATCCGCAATCCCAGGCCCCTTATCCGTAAATACTAAGCGCACCCCGTTGTTCCTGGAATTTAAAAGGATCTCAATCGTAGCTTCGCCGCCATTGCCATAGCGCAGCATGTTTCTTACCAGTTCACTGGCAGCAGTAATCAGTTTTGTCTGGTTCAGCAATCCCATTTTTATACTCTCGGCATATTCCTTTACCTTATTCCTGAATGGAACAACATCCTGTTCTACTACTACCTTCATGGTAAGTTTAGTCAATGGAACTGTCATTAGCTTCGTGTTCAAGATTGTCAAAAGGCATCATTGCTTTTAATAAGTTCATTCCTTTTTCTACATCCAGTGCGGTTGATACACCCCTGAGTGGCAGACCAAGTTCTACCAGTGTAATGGCTACAGCCGGCTGCATGCCAACTACAACTGTTTGTGCATCCAGTAACTTAGACATACTTGCGATATTGCCAAGTATCCTGCCCATAAATGAATCGACGATGCTTACTGCAGAGATATCTATCAGTACACCCTTTGCAGCGGTCTTTTCCACCATACTAACCAGGTCTTCTTCCAGGTGCAGTGCCAAGCGATCATAAAGATCAATCTGTATAGTCACCAACAGGAATGGCCCCATTTTTAAAATAGGAATTCTTTCCATTAAATGTATTAATTAATTATTCCTTTAGCTTCTGTTGCTGTTTTTCTAACTTCTAAACGCAATGCTTTAAATGCATATTGCAGGGCACTGGCTAAAGTAGCTTTTGTAATCACCTGCGACAAGTCTATACCTAAGTGTACGATTGTCTGCGCAATTTCCGGCCGGATACCACTGATAATACAGTCTGCGCCCATCAAACGTGTTGCACTTACTGCTTTCAGTAAATTCTGCGCCACCAATGAATCTACAGTTGGTACTCCTGAAATATCCAGAATAGCAATCACACTACCTGTTTTTACGATCTCCTGCAGAAGGTTTTCCATAACCACTTGGGTACGGGCACTGTCTAATGTTCCGATAATCGGAAGGGCAAGTATACCATCCCATACTTTAATTACAGGCGTTGAAATATCTGTGATTTCGTCCGTCTGGCGCATAATTAGTTCTTCACGGCCCTGAATAAAAGTTTCGAAGGTTAAAATTGTGAAATTGTCCATTAAACGGCTCAGTTTCAAAGTTCCTTCATAACGTTCGTTGACGCTGAAAGATTCTTTTTGCAGGATCTCTAAAAGGGCCTCTTTAAGACTCAAAATGAAAGATCCAGTTTCCCGAGGACTAAAACCTTGTCTTGCACGGGAGATGGAAATTCCACCCAACAGTTCAGTTACCTGGTCAAAATCCGGCGATTGACTGTTATTCAAGTTATGTTCGCTTAAGTTATTAACTAAGGCGTTGACCAGTTGCTGACTTTGATTTCTGAGCTCCTGGTTACTGATCAGATCTTCTGTGATGGCAAAATCCGCCAGTTGATTTTTCATCCACAATTCAAGGATTTCTCCTTTTTTATCTTTTAGGGCCTTGATAATATTTACAAACATCTTTTATTTTTTTTGAAATTGTGTAATGATAGTGAAAATATTTGTCTAAACATTAAATTGTGTTAATTATTGTTTCATCGTCATTATTTGTCTTCTTAAATTACTTTAATGGACAAAACATATGGATTAATGCTGTGGAATATGTTTTTTTAAGATAAACCGTGAGAAGGAATTAAAAGAAAAAGCCGCTTCCTGCTAATTGGAAACGGCTTAAATTGTTGGTGATCGCTGCTGTTATCCAGCTGTTAATTATTAGTCCGGTTAGGTGTATTATCGAGAAAAGGCCTGTTTGTTGCAGTAGAGCCTGTTACTGTCATATCACCTCTTGAACTGATGGTGTAAGACCTGCCCGCAACAATAGCTACAACCGATGTACCTGTCCTGGAAATTACATTAGCCGTCCCGCTGGGGTATCTCGCATATATTTCGTAAGTGCCATTGGGTACCTGCGTAAATTCAGAAGCTGTTTTATAGCTAACGTTCGTGGCCACTACTAATTCTGTTAAAGTTGTTGTATTCTTTAATACCAGGTTAAAACCCGAAGTTGCATTTGAGATCGTATTGACAAACCTTATTGATGCGGTAGTCGCACTGATTGGCGGAATCTTGTCTTCTATAATAAATGCATCTGTTGTTTTTGTAGTAGTGCTGTAAATTCCGCAGGTGTATAACGAATAAAATTTACCTGCTTCAATTGGGGCTGGCAAAGTGGAGACTACTACACTCGGGTCAGTTGTAGCCAGGGCAGGGATTACACCAGTAATTGTATACGTCGCTGCTTCCAGCAGGCTATAACTCAGGGTTGGAAACACGCTCCCATAAGTTAATCCTGTACTCGCTTCCCTGTCTGATGTACTCACAACAGCAGAAATTTTACCATTGTTCGCATAGAAATTTAACGAAGGTGAGCCTACACCGAAATTGAAAAATTTGATTTGTCCACCCCCGTGTGTAGTCGCTGTCGGAATTTCATGCACGCCCTCCTTTTTACAAGAGAAAAATACTGCAGATAAAAGGATAACTGCGCTGAATATATTTAGTTTTTTCATAACTGAGGATTAAGGTTGAACGATCCAGGTTTGTTGTGTATGGTAATCATTTGCCAGTCCGCCGATTATATCTAGGCTCGCCCTGTTCCATACATATTCAGAGTTGTAACGCGGCCTGATCCGGTAAACGGGTTTCCCGGCGTTATCCGGATAAAGATTGGTCGGGATAACGAGTCCGGCAAAAACTTGTTGTCCGGTTGTCGGATCGGTATCGGTATAGTGATATCTTCTGAGGTCCATCCATTGCTCCAGGCAACCCCATCCCCATTGGGCAATGTATTTTTGCTCCATTATTTTGGT
>Ga0247813_10001163_pt1 | contig 20820 bp, 23 predicted proteins | sample UWRJL169409C1_FD_180719 | JGI IMG/M metagenome (GOLD analysis project Ga0247813, IMG submission 180719) | Plant litter microbial communities from Arlington Agricultural Research Station in Wisconsin, United States - UWRJ-L169-409C-1 | ecosystem: Environmental > Terrestrial > Plant litter >...
ATCGATATTTTGAAACCTGTCATCTATCTTTTGAAACCTGTCATCTATCTTTTGAAACCTGTCATCAATATTTTGAAATCTTACATCTATATTCTGAAATCTTTCGTCTATCTCTTGGAATCTATAGTCAATATCTTGAAATCTTTCATCGATTTTTTGAAATCTGTAATCAATTTTTTGAAAGCCATCTTCAATTTTGAGGTTCATCAAATTCAACCCTGTACCGATATCCCGGACAATTCGAAGTAATTCAAAATTTGTATTTTCTAATGCGGTGACCCTAATTTCAAATCTTTCCATATCTATCTTTTTGATTACACAAAAGTAAGTATTGGAATCTTGATTTTGTAATTTATTTTCATTAAAATTAATAAAAATGTTTGCTATGTATGCTATCCATTTCTATTTACGGAATTTTACACAAAAAAGCCATGAATTTGGATTCCATGGCTTTTATACTACTAAGTTTATTTATCTATATTAAATTACTCTGTAACCCTTTTTAATCCGAATTTCTCAATTTTACTGTATAAATGACTACGCTGTATATCGATGTCATCAGCAGTTTTTGAAACATTCCAATTGTTCTTCTCTAGTTTAAATTTGATAAATTCTCTTTCAGCATGATCTTTATAATCCTGGAAATTATTGAACTTATCATAATTGGTTGAGGTCGAAGTTACTGGAACCGTACCATTAGTGCCTGACGTAGCAGCACCTATATTAGTTCCTCCTCCAGGGTTGGCAAACGCTGCTACATCATGGTCGGTTATTACTTTATCACTAAGTATGATTAAACGTTCGATCATATTGTGTAATTCACGTACGTTACCAGTCCATGGTAAGTTTTGTAATGCTATCATCCCTGCCTCACTAATCTTTTTTACAGGCATTCCATAGTCTTTACAGATATCTTCCAGAAAACTCATTGCAATCTCCGGAATGTCTTCACGTCGTTCTGTAAGATGTGGTACATGAATATTGATCACGTTCAGACGGTGATATAAATCCATACGGAAGTTACCGTCTGCAATTTCTTTCATCAGATCTTTGTTCGTTGCAGCAAGAACACGTACATTAACTTCTAACTCTTTCTCACCGCCTACACGTGTAATCTTGTGTTCCTGTAAAGCTCGTAATACCTTTGCCTGGGCAGATAAGCTCATATCACCGATCTCATCAAGAAATAGGGTTCCGCCATTTGCAAGTTCGAACTTACCGATACGCTGTTTTACAGCCGAGGTAAAAGATCCCTTTTCATGACCGAAAAGTTCGCTTTCAATCAGTTCAGAAGGAATTGCTGCACAGTTCACCTCGATCAGCGGGCTTTCAGAACGTTGTGATTTCTCATGGAGCCAACGTGCTACCAGTTCTTTACCACTACCATTAGCACCAGTAATTAGTACACGGGCTTCAGTAGGGGCCACACGTTCAATGGTTTCTTTGATTTTGTTAATATTCTCAGAGCTGCCAAGGATGTCCCTTGTTTTGCTTACTTTTCTTTTTAATACTTTCGTTTCAGTAACCAGAGTTCCCCTGTCGAGTGCATTTCTTACGGTAATCAGTAAGCGGTTAAGATCCGGTGGTTTAGAGATAAAGTCAAACGCACCTTTTTTACTCGCCTCAATCGCAGTCTCCACAGTGCCATGACCAGATATCATGATAAATGGTAAATCCGGACTATAAGCAAGTGCCTGTTCAAGTACCTCCATACCGTCCATCTTATTCATTTTGATGTCGCAAAGTACAAGGTCGTATTTTTTCTTTTTAATCAGATCTAATCCTTCAACTCCATTATCAATATCATCCACTTCGTAATTTTCATACTCTAAGATTTCACGTAATGTGCTTCTTATTGCACGCTCATCATCAATTATTAATAATTTTGCCATAGGTTAAACTAGTGTTCTTTTGTTGGATACGAATATATTTACTAATTATCAATAATTACAGATAAAAATATCCGATAATATAAAAAAATGCAAGCCTGTAAGCCGGGTTCTGTACCTTAATAAAAAGGCTTCTACCATTAATCTACTATAAATGTTGCCATTTATCTCTAACGACCTACCCACTGACATCGGACGAGCAGCCCTACATGCGTCAGCCTATTTGGTCTTTCAACTCCCGGGGTTTACCATCAATTCCGGTCGCCCGTAAAACTCGTGAGCTCTTACCTCACGTTTTCAACCTTACCTGTGCTTTTTGCAAGCCATCGGCGGTATACTTTCTGCGGCACTTTCCATAATTCAGGTCTTCATTCCCAAACCTCTTCCCGTTAGGAAGCGAGATGCTCTGTGTTGCCCGGACTTTCCTCTTTAAGATGCTATTGCATTACTTCCAGCGATAGAACGGCTTGCATTTCGGGCAAAGATATAAAACATGGATAAGAATACATCTAACAAACGCAAATGATTCTTTAAGAAGCAGGACTGGAGCTGGTTAGAAGACAACTATCTATAATAATATTGCAGCTACTTACAGTTTTTAAGATCTGCTGCAACCTGTTCATTGGTGTACATTCCCTGTTGATGTCCGAAAGCATTAGTGATATAAACAATTACCTGTGCGACATCAATATCAGCCATGTTAAAAGATGGCATTTTACCTTCATACACTTTACCATGTACCGTAACTGTTGCGGACATACCATTTTTAATTATGCAGGCCAGCTGATTTTTATTTGTTTTCATAAAAACACTGTCAGTCAGGGGAGGAGTTAACCCGCCAAGGCCTTCGCCTCTTTCGCCGTGGCAATTCTGGCATTGGGCAATATAGATGTCCCTGCCGTTGACGTAATACGCATCTTGCTGAATCTTCTCAGCGGTCTGACATGAATAAAAGATACCCGCAAGAGTTAAAGAAAAGAGGCTAAGTAATATCAATCTGCGCATCCTACTTCTTTTCTTCAGCTAATAATACGGGAATATCCTTTTCCAGTTGTGCAACCTGCGCCGCGTCAGTACCATCATATGCTCCGCGGATCCTTCTGTCTTTATCCACCAGTACCAGGTAACCCTGATGCACAAAACCATCACGGTTAGTGCTGTCCTGACCCACTGCAACCAAGTAACTCTTTTCTGCTATTGTATAAATGCTGTCCTTGGTACCATTTACAAATTGCCATTTCGGTCCGTCAACTCCAAGTTTTTCTGCATATTTTTTTAACACTGAAGGAGTATCATACTTAAAGTCTATAGAATGGGAAAGAAACATCACTTCATTATTATCCTTAAATTTATCATAAACCGTTTTCAGATTTCTGTGCATTACCGGACAGATGCTTGTGCAGGAGGTAAAAAAGAAATCCGCTACATAAACTTTTCCCTTAAAATGGTCGTTAGTTACAGCTAAACTATCCTGATTAAGAAAGCTGAAGTTTGGAATAGTCTGATAAACTGTGTCAACCGTTGTTGTACCATCACTATTTTTAACATCTTTTGTCTCTCTTAAGCCATAAATAGGTAAGGTGCGATTTTCTTTGCATGACGATAAAAACAGGATTGTTGCCAGTAAGAATGTGCATGTAAACGTATAGTGATATTTCATAGTTATATTATTGTGCGTGCAAAGTTAAGGTACTGTAAAAATAAAGTGTAACGTAGCTGTAAATATTTATTAGTTTTGCTCCAAGAATTGTAATACTTAATGAGAAAGAGATATAATGCTGCCATAACAGCTTTGGGAGGATATGTGCCGGATACCATTTTGACCAATCATGATTTGGAAAAAATGGTTGATACAAATAGCGACTGGATAATTTCAAGAACCGGTATTCATGAACGAAGAATCCTTAATGATGATTCGCTGGCTACATCAGATTTAGCTACGATGGCGGTTAAAAGACTTCTGGAAGATAGTAAGATTGACCCCAATGAAATAGAATGTATAATTGTAGCTACAGCAACGCCTGATTATATCATGGTATCTACCGCAAGTATCGTTTGCGAAAAAGCCGGGCTGAAGAATGCCTGGGGTGTAGATTCCAATGCGGCATGCAGTGGTTTCCTTTATGCACTTACTTTGGGTGCGAGCCTGATAGAAAGCAACAGATATAAAAATGTGATTGTAGTAGGAGCAGATGCAAACAGTTCTATTGTGAATTACGCAGACAGAAATACGTGTATCCTTTTTGGTGACGGTGCCGGCGCAGTATTGCTGGAGCAGACCGAAGATGAAATAGGATTAGTTGATAATGTCTTCAGAACAGATGGAGTAGGAAAAGAACACTTAATCGTTACCGCAGGTGGCTCTCTTCATCCTTCTACTGTTGAGACACTGGACCAGAAACTTAATTATATATCTCAAAACGGAAGGGTTGTTTTTAAAGCGGCGATTGAGGGGATGAGCCAGACTTGCACAGAGGTTCTGGAAAGAAATGAACTGGAAACAAAAGATATCAACTGGCTGATTCCACACCAGGCAAACTTAAGAATTATCCAGGCCGTAGGCGATAAACTGGGCCTGAATGAAAATCAGGTGAAAGTTAATATTCAGCGTTATGGAAATACTACCGCAGCAACAATTCCGCTATGTATGTGGGAATTTAAAGAAGATTTCAAAGAAAATGACAACCTGTTGCTCACTGCTTTTGGTGCTGGCTTCTCCTGGGGCGCAACTTATCTGAAGTGGGGTAAACTAAGGGGATAAGTTCATGTTGAGACGTACTGTGGCCATATTGCTCTTGTTGTGTTCAGTTGCGGTAAACCAGTCGCCACTATTTGTGTTTGCAGGTTTTAAATTGAACCAGGGATATATCGTCGCAGCGTTGTGTGTTAACCGTAATCAGCCTCAGTTACATTGCAACGGCAGGTGCTACCTGATAAAAAAGCTGCAACAGGCGCAGGAAAAAGAACAAAAACAAGAAAGCCATTTTCAAAAAATACAACTACAGGAAGCGATTGTTGCGCTTCCTTTTAGTTTTACTCCATATGCCGTAGCGGCAGTATATCTGTGCGTCCCGCTTACTACCGGTATCCCGCTGTCGCAAATCAGCACTATTTTTCATCCTCCTCAGATCAGCTGTTAATCTCATTTTAAAACTTATTTCCCGTATTGTTTTATATAAAAAGCCAGGGTAATAGGAAGAGTTTACTGTACTGATTAACAAATTTTGAAGATGAAACTAATTTTATCCTTAGTTGCCCTCATGGCAATCGCTGCCGCATGCGCACAACCTGTTAACTATAAAACCGAAAGAGATAAAGTTATGAAATTCCATGATGTTGTTATGGAAGATCATGACATACTGATCGCAAACCAGCTGAAGCTGGATTCTATGTTGAAAGATTTACCTGCCTTGAAAAAGAAATTCCCATTAATAGATACAGCAAAGGAGAGGGTGGTAATCCAGCTTGCCATAGCCAGCTTAAAGGATGCGGAATCGTTAATGAATGACTGGATGCATGAGTTTGAGCCGGATATTAGCGGCAAGTCAAATGCAGAGGCTGTAAAGTACTTTCAAGCAGAAAGACTGAAGATCGCTAATATCGATAGTTTATATAAAGGACAAATTAAGGCATCTAATCAGTATTTAGCTCAATTCCACAAATAATGTCAAGAATATTTGGTGTCAGGATGCGTACAACCAAACAGTTAACTAATAGGTGAATCAGCTTTTCAGCGACATGGTTTTTATCAGCGAAAGATAAGAAGGAGCGGAGAATCCTGTTTGGTAAACCGAATTTCTATAGTTGACTTTAGAGGTTACAGCTAAAACCTTATTGCTGGCCAGTAAAACAAATTAATAAGTTAACCGTTTTTAAAATATAAAACAGCCTTTATGAACGTATTTATTACCAGGATAATTCATCCCGCAGGTGTACAGTTGCTTGAAGAGGCAGGATTAAAAGTTAAGCAGTGGACAGAGAAAAGAAAACTTACTCAGGATGAACTGATCAATGAGTGTAAGAAAGCCGATGCTTTATTGAGTGCGGGTCAACAATTAAATACGGACTTTCTGGAAGCAAGTAAACATTTGAAAGTGATAGCATTACATTCTGTAGGTTACGATAATATAGATATCGATACAGCTACCCGTCTACACATACCTGTTGGCAACACGCCTGGAGTGCTTAGTGAAGCAACGGCGGACACCGCATTTTTACTTATGATGGCTGCGGCGAGGAACGCTTTTTATATGCACCGCACCATTATTGATGGAAAGTGGGATTTCTTCGAACCTACAGCTAACCTTGGTAAAGATTTAAGCGGACAAACGCTGGGTATTTTCGGTTTAGGGAAAATCGGCGTGGAAATGGCAAAGCGCTGTGCAGGTGCTTTCGGAATGAAAATACTTTATCATAACCGCAGCCGTAATGAAGAAGCTGAAGAACTGCTTGGTGCAGAACTGGTTACTTTTGAAGAATTACTCAACAGGAGTGATGTCCTTTCTGTTCATACGGCCTTAACTCCGGAGACTGAAGGTAAATTTGATCTTTCAGCTTTTAAACAGATGAAACCAGGGGCCATCTTTGTAAATACTGCAAGGGGATCGATTCATAATGAAGACGATCTGATCACTGCGCTCGAACAAAAAATTATATGGGGTGCGGGATTAGATGTTACGAACCCTGAACCAATGAAACCGGACAGTCCGTTGCTGAAAATGCCAAATGTTGCTGTATTACCCCATATTGGATCTGCTACGGAAGGTACACGAAAGGCAATGGCAGAAATAGCTGCTAAAAATATTATTGCCGGAATCAATGGGGATACCATTCCTTTTCCTGTCAATCCTGAAATATACAGTCAAAAAGTCTAAAGGGTGCGCAATAGTAAGTTAAGGAGTGTATTCACCAGTTATGAGGTTGGTTTCCAACATTAATAGCTGAGTAAGCTTTCATAAAACCAGAAAAAGGACCTAGAGGCCCTTTTTCTGGTTTTCATAAACATCAATATGAGTTTTTAACTCATCAATTTCGTGTTGCATCTGTTTAACCTTTTTAAGCAAGTTCATGATGACATCGATACCTTCCATATTGATATTCAGATCGTAGTGAAAATGAATAAATCGTTCCATTTCTACTAATTGGGCGAAGTGTATAAACTTCGTATCTTCAATTACGGTCAGCACAATTAACCCGGACTCCTCCAAAGCCGTAATAAAGGTAGGATCTACGGAATAGTTAACGCAGTATTCACTTATTGTAATCAACTCTGTTTCCATAAGATTATGAAATTAGGCTATTTAGTTTGACAGCTCCTGTAATTCTTTGAAAAGCGCCAGTTGCTTTTCTGAAAGATTTGTTGGTATTTTAACCATATAAGTTACGAAAAGGTTTCCAACTTCCCCGTCTTTTTTATAAACTGGAAACCCTTTTCCTTTCAGGCGTATCTTTGTATCGTTCTGTGTTCCCGCAGGTACTTTCAGTTTAACTTTGCCACTCAGAGTATCTATCGTTACGTCGCCGCCAAGTACTGCAGTATATAGATCAATTTGTTTAGTCTCATAAAGGTCATCACCTAAACGTTTAAACATCGGATCTTCTGCAACAGTAATTGTAATAAACAGATCGCCGTTCGGTCCGCCGTTAACACCTTCTCCACCCTGACCTTTTAATTTGATTACCTGTCCGCTGGCTATTCCCGCCGGGATTGTAATTCTCAGGCTTTTACCATTAACAGTAATTGTTTGTTTGTGTGTTTCAGCAGCATCCCTGAAAGAAATCCTCAGTTCAGTCTGTAAATCCTGTCCTTTAAATCTCGCATTGTTCCTGCTTTGTCTGCTACCGCCACCCCCAAACATAGATTCAAAAAAATCAGAGAAGTCACCACCGCCAAATCCACCCGTTCCGCCACCGCCAAATCCGCCACCGAATCCTCCTGATCTGCCGGCTCCACCAAATGGATTGCCCGATCCCTGTCCCTTCATCTGGTCAGCGTGCTTCCAGTTTTCACCGTATTCATCGTATTTTTTACGTTTATCAGGATCACTTAATGCTTCATTAGCCTCATTGATCTGCTGAAATAACTTGTTCGCCTCTTTATCATCAGGATTCAGGTCCGGATGGTACTTTCTTGCCAGCTTTCTATAAGCTTTTTTAATATCGTCCTGCGATGCAGTTTTATCTACACCCAGTACCTTATAATAATCAATGTATGCCATAATTCAATAGAGATCAATACACAAATTTACTGTTTATATAACTAAACTTATGTACAGACTTTGTAATCGATCAGACATAATTATAATTTTGTGAATAATATTTAAGAATAACAATACAATTGATTTTATTGTTTCGGTATCTGCGTAACAAAAGATGGTATCAATTAGAAATTGTACTTGTATGACAATAAATGATAGTAAACTTTGTAAGTCAAAGCCTATCCTCTATCGTATCTTTCGAAAGACGATGGGAAATTAGTCAAGGTCAGGACAAGTGTGATGTAACTCCAGATGATGTTTAAAATATCTAAAAGCCGGTTTAAATGACTATAATGGGCTTTCAGATTCACTGATACGCTGATGTTTATGAAGCCGGATTGATATTCCCCATAAAAATGGATTGTCTGCCGGACATTAGCTTCCAGTTATTCAGGGGTGGTGAGTCACCTAAATCGTCTATCCTAACTGTGTATATAAAACAAAAAAACATCAGACAGTTGAGACTGTTTTTTAATTAGATTTTATTTTTCTAGCTTGGCGATCTAATTACAAGACACAATGAAACCTCTATCGATAAAAGATATTGCCAAAAAGGCCAATGTATCTATTACCACCGTATCATTTATATTGAATGGAAAAGCAGAAAAAATGCGGATCAGTCAGGAAATGATTATTAAAGTAGAGAAAATCATAAAAGAACTGGGTTTCAGACCCAACCAGGTAGCCAGAAGCCTGCGAACAGGAAATACGAAAACCATTGGGTTAATCGTAGAGGATATATCCAATCCTTTTTTTGCATCTATCGCACGCTTAATTGAGAACAAAGCCTATAAACACGGTTATAAAATTATCTATTCAAGTACTGAAAATAATCTGGAAAAGGCTCAGGGTCTGATTAGGATGTTCAAATCAAGGCAGGTCGACGGATATATTATCGCCCCTATGGTAGGTCTGGAAGATGATATTAAAGGTTTATTAATGGACCGTACACCCGTAGTGGTGTTCGATCGCAGCTTGCCTGGTGTTGAGGTGAATTGTGTTCTGGTGGATAATATTGGTGGTACGTATGACGGTACCGAGTTCCTTATCCGGCATAAGAAGAAAAATATCGCTTTTGTAACAGTTGATGTAGAAGTTGAGGAAATTAAAGACCGATACAAAGGATATGAAAAAGCTTTATTACTCAATGGTATTAAACTGAACAAAAAATTATGCAAATCAATTCCATTCAGTAATACTGCTGAAGAAACGACGGCGGAACTGGTCGGATTTTTCACTGCTAATCCTAAAATAGATGCTGTACTTTTTGCTACCAATTATTTGGCTGTGAGGGGATTGTTTAGTTTCAGAGAAATGGGTAAAAAAATTGGAGAGGATTTAATGGTAATCGCTTATGATGATCATGATATCTTTAAATTACATTCGCCTGCAATCAGTGCCGTAGATCAGCCGGTTGAGGAGATCGCAGATGAAGTGATGCGCCTGATCCTAAAATCGATGTCTGTAATTGATTCTTTTGAAGAGCAGGAGGTTAGCCGTGTAGTTTTATCTTCATCTGTAATCGAGAGATAAACTTGCTGTAATATATACCATCCAAAACATCTGATGGATGAAAACTAACAAAGGCTGAAGATCATCTTCTGCCTTTGTTAGTTTTATAGCCTCTCCGAAAGGCTGTTCGTATCTGTCTTCGCTTTAGATTAAGCTTGCAGGTCTTCCATCAATGATTTGATTTTATCTCCCAGCGCTTTGTCTTCGGCTTCAAACTGTGATTTGTCTGCCAATGGGGCATTTACACTGCAATAGAATTTAATTTTCGGTTCAGTTCCTGATGGACGTGCTGAAACAATACTTCCGTCTTCTGTGATGAACTGTAGTACATCAGATTTAGGGAAATCCAGTTTGGTTTTCTCATTAGTCAATAAATCTGTTTCCACACCCAATTCGTAATCTTTAAGCAGACTTACTTTTGAACCGCCAAGAGTTACAGGAGGATTATTCCTGAATTTCTCCATCATCGCTTTAATCTCTTCAGCTCCGGTTTTTCCCTTTTTAGTCAGCGATACCAATTCTTCTTTATACAGACCATATTCAACATACATATCCAACAATGCGTCATATAAACTGCTGCCTTTATCTTTATAGAAGGCGGTCATTTCGGCGATGAACGCACATGAAATTATCGCATCTTTATCTCTTACCAGTTCACCAATCAGGTAACCGTAACTTTCTTCACCGCCCCCGATAAAGGTTTTTTTACCTTCAAGACTGGTAATCAGCTGACCGATATACTTGAATCCTGTTAAAGTATTATAGTAAGTAACGTTTTTTGCCTTTGCAATCTCCTCAATCAGGTTAGAAGTAACGATCGTTTTAACAATATACTGATCCCCGTCCAGTTTGCCTTTCTCTTCCCATGCCGTAAGAAGGTAATTGATCAGTAAACTGCCGGTCTGGTTACCATTCAGTAATACGAACTCGCCTTCATTGTTTTTTACAGCGATACCAACACGGTCGGCATCCGGATCTGTTGCGAGAACAAGATCTGCGTCAATTTCTTTTGCTTTGTTTAAAGCGAGAGTAAGTGCTTCTTTTTCTTCGGGATTTGGATAAACTACTGTAGGGAAATTTCCATCAGGTGTACTTTGTTCTTCTACCAGTGTAAGATTGGTAAAACCGAATTGTGCTAATGCTTTAGGTACAAGTGTAATTCCTGTTCCGTGGATTGGGGAATAAACAATTTTAAGATCCTTTTGTCTTGCGATAGCCTCTGGAGAAACAGAAAGTTCAGTGATTTTATCTAAATACAACTGGTCAATTTCTTCACCGATCAGCTCAACACCGCTATCTATGCGATCAAATTTAACCTCGTCAATACTGCTGATTGCAGCCACTTCATCCATTACCATGGTATCATCAGGCGACGTAAATTGTCCACCATCAGCACCGTAAGCTTTATATCCGTTGTATTCTTTTGGATTATGTGATGCAGTAAGCATCACTCCACTTCGGCAGCCCAGTTCCCTGATCGCAAAAGAAAGCTCAGGAGTAGGACGTAATGCTTTAAAGAAGTATACATGAATGCCATTTGCGGAAAATACGTCTGCGGCGATACCTGCGAAATAATCAGAATTGTTTCTGCTATCGTGCGCAATCGCAACTTTGATCTGCTCTCCCGGATATTTTTTAAGCAGATAATTGCTTAAACCCTGTGTTGCTGTACCAATTGTGTATTTATTAATGCGGTTAGAGCCAGCACCCATAATCCCGCGGAGGCCTCCGGTTCCAAACTCAAGGCTTCTGTAAAAAGCATCAGTTAATTCTGTTGACGCTTCTCTGTCTATCAGCTGTTGGATTTCGTCTTTTGTTTGCTGGTCGTAGTTGCCATTAAGCCATTCATTAATGGTGTGCTGTGTTGCTGCTTCTAATTGCATTTTCTCAGTTAAGTATTATTATTTTTTCCTATTGGTTTAACAAAAAAGGTGTAGCCATGTTTTGGTTTTATCCGTTTAATTACTGGTACTCTAATTTATTTTGCTTATATCGTGGTTATTAAGCGTCATTTTGTTAATTTCACGCCCCAATACAATTATATACCAAATAAATTGAATTAAAAATACCTGCATTAAATAAAATGACCTACAGGTAAATTTAGTTGAATAATTAAAACCCATTAAAAGAAATGAAGATATTAAAGTTTGGCGGGACTTCTGTTGGAAGCCCTGAGCGAATGACGAAATTGCTGGATATTATCAATCCGGCAGAGGAGCAAATTGTGGTTCTGTCAGCAGTGTCTGGTACGACTAATAGTTTAGTGGAAATTTCAGGCCAACTTTTAAAGGAGAAGAAACAGGAGGCGTTAACTTTGATTAACGCATTGAATCAAAAATATAATGAATTTGTTGCCGAACTTCTTCCGGAGGGCGATTTTCATGAGCAGGGGCAGCAGGTAGTAGATTACCATTTTAATTTTTTAACTGCGTTGGCGAGTGATATTTTTACTCCCGCAGAAGAAAAAGTAGTACTTGCGGAAGGCGAATTATTGTCTACTACCCTTTACCATATCTATCTTAAATCTATAGGAGTGGCTTCAGTATTATTGCCGGCCCTTGATTTTATGAAGATCGATGAGGACAACGAACCGGATATTCCTTTTGCAACGGCGAATTTGAAACCGATGCTGGAAAAATACCCCGATAATAAACTGTTCATTACACAAGGTTTTATCTGCAGAAACAGCTTTGGAGAGGTAGATAACCTGCGCCGTGGCGGAAGTGACTACACTGCGTCCCTGATTGGTGCGGCAATCCTTGCTGAAGAAGTACAAATCTGGACGGATATTGATGGTATGCATAATAATGATCCGCGTATTGTTAAAGGTACTAAACCTATTTCTCACTTGTCGTTTGATGAAGCTGCAGAGCTTGCTTATTTCGGTGCGAAGATCCTGCACCCCCAATCGGTTTTCCCGGCGGCGAAGTACAAAATTCCGGTCAGGTTATTAAATACGATGGAGCCTTCAGCAGCAGGTACACTGATCTCTGCGGAAAGTGAAAAAGGAAAGATTAAATCTATCGCTGCCAAAGACGGAATTACAGCAATCAGGATTCAGTCGAGCCGCATGCTGCTGGCCTACGGTTTCCTTAGAAGGATTTTTGAAATCTTTGAGCGTTATAAAACACCAATTGATATGATCACTACTTCGGAAGTAGCGGTTTCTCTAACGATTGATTATACGGAAAACCTTGATCAGATCCTGGAAGAGTTACATGCTTTTGGAACGGTAGAGCTTGATGAAAACCAGACGATTGTTTGTGTGGTAGGGGATTTTGGTGCAGAAAAACATGGTTTTGCGGCAAGGGTATTGGAATCGGTAAAACATATACCGGTACGAATGATCTCTTATGGTGGTAGCAATTATAATATTTCAATGCTGGTCAATACCGACCATAAAACAGAGGCACTGAGGAGTTTACATGACCGTATTTTTGAATAAATAAATCGCTCACCTTTTTTTAAGGTAGGTGATGGCTGCTATAATGATAAATAAGAGTACTACAAAGAACCGGGTTCTCCTGTCGTATTCCTTTCTGCTGATTTTCTGACGCCGCAGATCAAAGTAGTTGCCCATGTAGATTAAGACCAGTCCAACTAAACAAAATACAATAAGAAATTTAAACATTATGTTTTCTAACAAAGATATAGCGCAATTTGCAGAATTAGAAACTCCTTTTTATCATTATGATCTGGGTTTGTTGCAACGGACGCTCAATGCGTGCGTAGATGCTGCGCAGGTGCATGATTTTCATGTGCATTACGCCATGAAAGCGAATTTCAACGATAGACTGCTGGCTAAAATTAAGGAGGCAGGACTGGGAGCAGACTGTGTAAGTGGTAACGAGGTGAAAAAAGCAATGGAAATCGGTTTTGATCGTGATCAGATCGTTTTTGCTGGCGTGGGTAAGTCAGACCGGGAGATCAACGAGTCTTTAGACCAGGATATTTTTTGCTTTAATGTAGAATCTATCCAGGAGCTGGAAGTAATCAATGAACTGGCGACTAAAAAGGGTAAAAAAGCTAAGGTGGCCATTCGTATCAATCCAAATGTGGATGCGCATACACACCATAATATTACCACAGGTCTGGATGAGAATAAGTTCGGTATCAATTCCTGGGACTTACCTGCTTGTGCTGATATGTTAAAACAGTGCGCACAGCTGGAGTTCATCGGTATACACTTCCACATTGGTTCACAGATCACTAACCTGGAGGTCTATAAAAACCTTTGTGTTCGTGTAAATGAGTTCGCAACCTGGTTTGAAGACCGGGGGTTTGTAGTGAAGGTATTAAATGTAGGTGGAGGACTGGGTATTGATTATCATCACCCTGAAGAACAAATCCCGGATTTTACTGCTTACTTCAAAATTTTCAGTGATTTCCTGGAAAAACGTCCTAATCAGGAAGTTCATTTTGAACTCGGCAGAGCTTTAGTAGGACAGTGTTCATCATTGATCAGTAAAGTACTCTATGTGAAAAACGGTAAAAAGAAAAACTTTATCATCCTTGATGCCGGTATGACAGAATTAATGCGCCCTGCGCTTTACCAGGCTTATCACCAGATTGAAAATATCAGCAAACAAGAGACTGAAGCAACTTTAAAATACGATGTGGTAGGGCCTATTTGTGAAAGCACGGATTGTTTTGGCAAGGAAGTATTATTACAGGAAACCACAAGGGGTGATCTTATTGCTATCAGAAGTACCGGTGCTTACGGCGAGGTGATGAGTTCACATTATAACCTGAGGGAAGGTATGCGCTATTCGTTTAGCGGGTAAAACTTACTTCAAAACAATTTCCCCGTTATTAAAGACTGTTCCCTTTCACATGAATGGCTCGGGTCTTAAATAACGGGGATGTTTTATTTCTTCTTTGAGCTGACCATAATCAGCACACCTGCAACCAGGACAAGCCCGCCAACGTAAGGCGGCCAGTTCACACTCTTTTCCCTGTCTGCCGAAACCTGTATAGGGCCTGCGTCAATAATCTTTTCTTTTTTAGTATAAGTAAAGCCTGTCCAGATTAACAGGATAACTCCCAGTATAACCAGGATTAGTCCGACGCTCTTGTTCATATTTGTTTGGTTTAGTATTATTCCTCTTCGAAGAAATCTCCTAATCCGCCAAGGTAATGCTCTGTAATCCCTGAAGTGAAATCATCATAATCTTCATCAGGAATATTCGTTTGTACAAATTCAAGCGACGTTCCTTTTTTATCAGGGTGCAGTTTTATCGTTACTATGGATGGTTCGTTGTCTTCTCCGAAGTACCATTGTTGTACAATTCTTTTGCCAAACTCAAATTCTATGTTTTTACCTACGATATCTCCATCCCAGAATGAGAACTCTGTACCCGGTTCATCGGTAAACTGTACTTCAGCGCCAGTCCATAGCTGGATACTTTGTTCTTTGGTCATTGCCAGGTAGACTTCTTCAGGTGGAGCTGGAAGGGAATAGTATTTTTTAAACGTTTTCATCTTGTACTGGTTTTTTTTAATCAGTATGCAAAGGTATTTATCTCTCGCATCCGCCGATAGGAATAGTGTTATTATTTTTATTTAAAAGCATTAATTCCGGTAACGTCCATTCCGGTAATCAGCAAATGGATATCATGCGTTCCCTCGTAAGTCACTACAGATTCCAGGTTCATCATATGGCGCATAATAGAATACTCACCGGTAATACCCATACCTCCCAGCATCTGCCTCGCATTCCTGGCAATATCCATCGCAATCTCCACACTGTTCCTTTTAGCCATTGAGATTTGTTCGGCCGAAGCCCGGTTTTCACTTTTAAGTACACCTAGTCGCCATACCAGCAATTGTCCTTTTGTGATTTCAGTGATCATTTCCGCCAGTTTTTTCTGCTGCAACTGGAAACCGCCGATAGGTTTGCCGAACTGGATACGTTCTTTGGAATAACGTAGTGCCGTGTCGTAACAATCCATCGCTACACCTAAAGCTCCCCAGGCAATTCCATACCGTGCCTGGTTCAGGCATCCCAGCGGTCCTTTTAATCCGGATACATTTGGAAATATGTTTTCTTTGGGGATTTTGACATTGTCAAAAACCAGTTCTCCGGTTGCCGAAGCACGCAAGCTCCATTTGTTATGCGTTTCAGGCGTAGTAAAACCCGCCATTCCGCGTTCCACAACCATTCCCCGTATTTTACCAGCTTCATCTTTTGCCCACACCACAGCAATATCCGCAAATGGGGCATTGGAAATCCACATTTTTGCGCCATTCAAAATATAATGGTCGCCAACATCTTTAATATTGGTAACCATTCCCCCGGGATTTGATCCGTGGTCAGGTTCAGTTAATCCGAAACAGCCCATCATCTCACCACTTGCCAGTTTAGGTAAGTATTTTTTACGCTGCTCTTCAGAACCGTAAGTATAAATTGGATACATCACCAATGATCCCTGAACCGATGCGGTAGAACGAATGCCTGAGTCGCCCCGCTCCAGTTCCTGCATAATAATACCATAAGCGATATAATCCAGTCCCGCACCACCATACTCTACCGGGATGGTAGGACCAAAAGCACCGATTTCACCCAGGCCTCTGATCAGGTGTGAAGGAAACTCCGCTTTTTGCGCAAAATCTTCGATGATGGGGCTGACTTCCTTTTTTACCCATTCTCTTGCGGTGGCCCGGATCAATTTATGTTCTTCAGATAAAAGATCGTCTATCAGATAGTAATCAGGTGCCTCGTAAAGGTCTTTCTTTCCGGATTTGTTCATGGTATATACTATATTTGGTGCTGTAAACAGCGCTTGTTGTAATCGGTTGAAAATTACAAAGGCTTGTTTCAAAGGTAATAAATTAGGTTAATGGCTGGTTAGAACCAACCGAAAAATTAATTTTGTTAAACAGATCCGAAACTTATGTTTTTACAAACCGTAGCATTAAATGATGTCAGGTGTTTTGCCCTTCACGGTTACTACCCCGAAGAACAGCTTACAGGTACAGAGTTCCTTGTCAGTGTTGAAGTTACGTTTGTACCTTCCGGCGATACCGAAGATTTAGAGCGGACAGTTAATTACGAAGTGATCAACAAGGTGATACAGGAAGAGATGCGAAGCACGAAAAAAATGCTGGAATCCGTTGTGAAAATGATACTGGACAGAGTGATTGCTGCTTATCCTTTTGTGCAGACTGCTAAGGCGGGAATTAAAAAGATGCATCCGCCGATGCCGGGAGAGATAAACCATTCTTTTGTTCAGTTGGCCTATACTTCAGAAAAGCATCATTAAAAAAACAGGGATTACCTGAAACTAACTAAGACCTATATCTGCCTTTAGGCACAACCAACTATAAACATGTTATCAGGCAACAACTATACGAAAATCACCCCCGAATTTTTAACCCAGCTAACTGCAGCTGTGGGTGCAGAAAATGTATTTACTGACGAAAGTTCCTTATTTAATTATAGTCATGATGAAACCGAAGATCTTCATTATTATCCTGAAGTAGTAGTAAAACCAGCAGATACCGCAGGGGTTTCAGTATTATTAAAACTGTGTAATGAATACCATGTGCCGGTGACCCCGAGAGGGGGAGGAACAGGTTTAAGTGGTGCCGCATTGCCCATATTTGGTGGAGTGTTGTTGTCCATGGAACGTTTCAAAGCAATTATTGCTATCGATACGGATAATTTACAGGCAACGGTAGAACCAGGTGTGATTACAGAAGAGTTTATCAATGCGGTTGGTGCAGAAGGATTATTGTATCCCGTAGATCCATCAAGTAAGGGGTCCTGCTTTATCGGTGGAAATGTGGCCCATGGTTCGGGCGGCCCAAGGGTGGTGAAGTATGGTACGATCAGGGAATATATACTGAACCTGGAAGTCGTACTGCCTACGGGAGAAGTTATATGGACGGGCGCAAATACGTTAAAATACGCTTCAGGATATAATTTAACACAGCTGATGATTGGTTCTGAAGGTACGCTGGCAGTTGTCACCAAGATTGTAACCAAACTTATTCCTAAAACTCAGTATAGCGTGCTGATGCTGGCCTCGTTCCTGGAGAATGAACAGGCATGTGCGGCCGTTTCAGCAATTTTCAGGGTAGGGGTAACGCCTTCTGCGCTGGAGTTTATGGAACGCAAAGGGGTGGAGTGGGTTGTTCAGTATGATGATATTAAATTTGATGTTAAAGACGGTGTAAATGCATATTTATTGATTGAGTTTGATGGGGATGATATGGATACGATTTTTAAAGACTGTGAAAAGGTGAATGCGGTGCTCGAAGAATTTGGATGTACGGATGTTCTTTTCGCAGATACCGCAGCACAAAAAGAAGAGTTATGGAGGATGCGGAGGACAATGGCGGAGTCGGTAAAATCCAATTCTGTTTACAAGGAAGAGGATACAGTAGTGCCCAGGGCCGCATTGCCAAAACTGATCAATGGGATTAAAGAAATAGGTTTCAGATACGGTTTTGAAAGTGTTTGTTACGGCCACGCAGGCGACGGTAACCTTCATATTAATATTATTAAAGCGGGAATGAGCGATCAGGACTGGAAGGATAAACTGAAGGATGGTATTGCAGAACTGTTTCACCTGACAGCCGACTTGGGCGGAACAATATCAGGGGAACATGGGATAGGGCTAGTGCAAAAAGAGTTTATGTCTATAAAATACAGTGAGATCCACTTAAACCTGATGCGGAATATTAAAAAAGTATTTGATCCCAACAATATCCTGAATCCCGGAAAGATATTTTAGATTTCATAAGGATGAGTTTGAACAGCTTATAGTTGTTCAAACTCCATCATTTTACTCTTCTCTGTTACAGGAATCGGAGCAGGTCTTTGGGTACCATAATCAAACGCAACACAGACTGATTTACCTTTGGCACAAGTTTCTTCTTTGCCGTTCACATGTTTTACTACGATATATTCCAGATCAAAGCTGGTGCCGCCAATTCTTGAGGTGCGGACATATATACTGATTTTATCCTTCAGGTAAACGGGCAGAATATATTCTAACGAGGCACTCGCAATCACGACGCCGGTCTGTTCCCAATCCCAATTAATTGCCTGCTTCCAGTACTTTGTACGGGCAATCTCCATGTAAGTGAAGTACACCGCATTATTCACATGGCCCATCATATCAAAATCCGCAAACCTCGTCTCGATTACTGTTTTATATTTAAAACTGTCTAAATCATTTAGTAAAACGGACTTTTTGTCTGTTGATTTTTCTTTGTTACGCCATAATGTCTGTAAAATCATAGAGAATTGGTATTGGTATAAGAGTTGAACAAGTGGTTATAAATAAATAAAAATTAAAAATAACAGGAGAATATAACCATGACATTAGTAAAATTTAACAATCGCACCAGAAGTAATGCACCCTACTTTAACAATGTTTTTGATTCTTTGTTCAGTGAAGGGTTAAATAAAAATTATTCAATAAATAAGGTTCCGGGAGTGAATATCTTAGAATCTGAAAATGATTATACGATTGAACTTGCCGCACCGGGTTTACAAAAAGAAGATTTTCAGATTAATCTGAAAAAAGATAATTTGTCTGTTTGGGCGGAGAAAAAAGTTGAAGATGCTACGGCTGCTAAAAACTATAGCAGAAAAGAATTTGACTACCTGTCTTTCGCACGTTCATTCGTTTTACCGGAAAGTGTTGATGCTGAAAAGATTGCTGCTGAATACCTAAATGGAATTTTAACAATCACCATCGGTAAAAAAGCGGAAATACAGCCAGAAAGTAAAGAGATTAAAGTTTCTTAATTAAGTTGACGATTTAACGGTTTTCTAAAAACTTTTAAATCTCTGAAGAGTTTTCATATTAAGTTTGGTTTTAGGTTCAAAAGGGGCATTTCGAAAGATCTGCCCCTTTTTGTTATTGATACTTACATGGTATTCTTTGACTCGCATATGTTATAGACTTTTGCGCATAGCAATCCAAATACTATCCAATATCACTTGCCAATTAACCTTGTTAACTCCATGCGATTGTTCTACAATGAATGTAAGTTTACTATTAATGAGACCGCTATCTCAGCGCTATGTGAGTGCGATGTGAGCGCTTCTTAGGCCGCTCTCATCGCACAAGGAGTGCGGCTCAAATATGGTCACATCTAAACGGATTTCTTACTGATTCCCGTAAATTTAAAGCAGGTCGTTCCCATTATTCTGGTTGCTGATATTTAGCTTCTTCCCGATAGCTACTGCTTCTTTATAATTTTGCTGAATGTCTGAAAGTGAATTGATAGCGAACGTCTTAATGTCTTCATTTTTAAATGTTGCTGCTTTCCCCAGCAGGAGGTCAGAAGCAGCCAATGACTTAGTCGCCAGTTGAACATATGTTTTATCAAATAGTTTTCCTGATACGGTTTTTAATGCGGTAATCTGAGTCAAGTTTTCTTCAGATAATACTGTCGGCGGACTTATTCCTTTTCCTTTAGCAATCAAACCGAGGTTTTTATTGGCTTTTGAGCTGGCCGCAACCATTTTCAATGCGAATGCTTTCACAACAGGATCTTTCGTTTTTCGTTCAACCATCGTTCCAGTCTCCATATCCAGCATCGCACTGTTAATCGCAGATAGGATAAAAAGTTTTTCATTTCCCTGCAGATCTACATCAGATGTATACATTTGTGCCCTAAGCGTAGTATCCATCGTCGTATCAGTAACATTGGTTGCAGCTTGGTCCCGGTTGTTACGGTTTTCACTCTGACACGAAGTAGTTAGGAATAGCATTGTAAATGCAACCGGCAGTAAGTTGTTTTTTCTCATGGTAGGTTTTTTGTTAAAGTTCAGCTCATTGCGGTGAATATAAAATGATATTGATCATTAATCAGGCATAAAAAAAGGACGCTTGCGGCGTCCTCATATTTTATATCAATTAAAAATCCTAAGTATAACCCAGGATTTTTAATACTTGTTTACTGTTTTGCTCCTCACCAAATACTTCGAAATTGAATGTCTCGTCACGGTTACGACGGATAATCACATGTTTGGGACTCGGCAGCAGGCAGTGGTGGATACCACCATAACCGCTCAATACTTCCTGGTAAGCTCCGGTATTAAAGAATCCAAGATATTGCACCTTACGTGTTTTTGGCATGAAAACCGAGTTCATATGTGCTTCCTGGTTATAATAATCCTGACCGTCGCAAGTGATACCTCC
>Ga0247813_10001165_pt1 | contig 20800 bp, 21 predicted proteins | sample UWRJL169409C1_FD_180719 | JGI IMG/M metagenome (GOLD analysis project Ga0247813, IMG submission 180719) | Plant litter microbial communities from Arlington Agricultural Research Station in Wisconsin, United States - UWRJ-L169-409C-1 | ecosystem: Environmental > Terrestrial > Plant litter >...
TCGCGTCGGTCATCCTGGTGACCGAGCTGTTCCGCGAGGCGCAGCAGATCGCGTCGTTCAGCAGCGAGTTCATGATCATCTACCTCGAAGCCGCCGCCATCTACTGGGTCGTCTGCCTCGTGCTCTCGAGCGGGCAGAATGTCATCGAGAAGAGATTGGACCGCTATGTCGCCCACTGACCGGCTGATCACGGTGCGGGGACTCCGCAAGTCGTTCGGCGACAACGAGGTGCTCAAGGGCATCGACTTCGAGGTCGGTCGCGGCGAGGTCGTCGCGCTCATCGGGCCGTCGGGCTCGGGCAAGACCACCGTGCTGCGCAGCCTCAACTCGCTCGAGGTGCCCGACGGCGGCACCGTCGCGTTCGCGGGCGGCCCCACCGTCGACTTCGCCCACAAGCCGTCGCAGCGCGACCTGCTCGCGCTGCGCGACAGCTCGGCGATGGTCTTCCAGCACTACAACCTGTTTCCGCACAAGACCGTGCTCGAGAACGTCATCGAGGGTCCTGTGCAGGTGCAGAAGACCGCGGTGAAGACCGCGACGGCCGACGCCGAGCGACTGCTCGCGCGCGTCGGGTTGCTCGAGAAGCGCGACAGCTACCCGTTCGAGCTCTCGGGCGGGCAGCAGCAGCGCGTCGGCATCGTGCGCGCGCTCGCCCTCAAGCCCGACCTGCTGTTGTTCGACGAGCCGACCTCGGCCCTCGACCCCGAACTGGTCGGCGAGGTGCTCGCCGTGATCAAGGAGCTCGCCGACGAGGGCTGGACCATGGTGATCGTCACCCACGAGCTCGCGTTCGCGCGGCAGGTGGCGACGCAGGTGGTGTTTATGGACGGCGGCGTGGTCGTCGAGCGAGGCGCTCCGGGGGAGATCCTGGTGGCGCCGCGGGAGGAACGCACGAAGCAGTTCCTGCACCGCATCCTCAACCCGCTGGGGTGACCGCCCGCGCGTCGCCCACGGCCGACGCCGCCGCATCCCGCGCGATCATCGTCGCCCCGGCGACCGCGGCCGGCATGATCACGACGGCCGCGAACGGGATGAAGAACACCAGGTAGGTCGCCATGCCGAAACCGAGGGTGCGCGCCCGGTCTGTGCCCAGCGCGCGCCGCTTGGCCGTGCCCGTGAACCCGCGCGCCTCGAACGAGAACCCGGTGAGCTCGAGGGCGAGCAGCCAGCCGCCGGTCACGGCGCCCAACACCGGCACGAGCGTCTGGCCCACCACGGGGATGAACCCGAGCGCGAGCAGCACGACGGCGACGCCGAGCGTGGTGGCGAGGATGCGCACGGCGTCGACGAGGCCGCGGCCGGCGCTGCGCCAGAACGACAGCTCGACGGGGGAGTCGATGCCGCCCAGTCGCGCCTCCACCTTGCGGGAGATCTTCTCGTAGAAGGGGCTGCCGATCGCGAGGGTGATGGCGGTGAAGGTGTACACGAAGACGAGGAGCGCCGCGGCGAGCAGGGCCAGCGACGCCGCGATGCGCACGAGGGTGCGGCCGGTCTCGTTCCAGTCGTCGGCGAACGGGGTGATCCAGGCCGCGAGCCCGTCGACGTTGCTCGCGAGCAGCACGATGCCGGTCAGGTAGACGGCGGTCACGATGAGCGCGGGGAGAGCGCCCATCAGCATGATGCGCGGGTCGGTGAGCCACATCTTCAGGCCCGAGCCGAGCACACCGACCCCGCCGAAGTAGCGGGACGCGAAGGAGGGACGCCTGGTCGGAGACTGTGCCATCCGCTCATCGTAGGTGAGAAGAAGGCGTGAAAAAGGCCCGAGATCTCGTGATCTCGGGCCTTTCGACGAGGGTGGGCGATACCGGACTCGAACCGATGACCTCTTCGGTGTGAACGAAGCGCGCTACCAACTGCGCCAATCGCCCTCGTGCCGGTGTGTGACGACCAGCGACATCGATCATATCGGGTTTTCCGAGCCGGTCGCGCGCGCTCCGGCGCCTCCGTTTCGCCTTGCATATCCCGATCGAAATCACGGGATTGAACGCCACAAAACTTTATTTGGGCGAATATTCGCCGACAGTTCGCTGGATTCCGCAGGTTCGGCCGCGTAATCTGGGCCGGTACGCGTGTCGCGGATTAGCGCGTCGTGAATCTATTGGTTATAGTTTCAAAGCACGCAGAAATGCGCGCAAATGCGGATGTGGCGCAGTGGTAGCGCACAACCTTGCCAAGGTTGGGGTCGCGAGTTCGAATCTCGTCATCCGCTCGAGTGGGAGCAGTCGGTCCGCCGGAGGCTTTCCCGCCTCTGGTGGAGTGGCCGAGAGGCTAGGCAGCGGCCTGCAAAGCCGTCTACACGGGTTCGAATCCCGTCTTCACCTCGTAAGATATAACCGAATAAAGCATGAGCGATTGGCGCAGCGGTAGCGCGCTTCCCTGACACGGAAGAGGTCGCTGGTTCGATCCCAGTATCGCTCACAAGAGAAACCCCCGGTTCGCCGGGGGTTTTTTGCTTAACCTTCGTGGGGCAGCTTCCGGCCGTGGGGCAGAAATGGGGCAACGGCCGCCGCGGCTCCGCTCAGGACACTCGTTCAGGGACTACTGGCAGTCCCAAGCGCCCCGCTAACCTCGTCGCATGACAGACCAGCCCGCAGTGCCCAACCAGCCCTACTACGGGCAGCCCGCCGCCGTGAAGAACGGCTACGCCACCGCCGCCCTCGTGCTCGCCATCGTCGGCTTCTTCCTCATGGGCATCCCCTTCTTCATCGGATGGGTGCTCGGCGGGATCCCGGACATCCTCGCCATTATCTTCGCGATCATCGCGCTCGGCCGCGTCGCGCCCTACGGCCAGGTCGGCCGCGGCAAGGCGATCGCCGCGATCATCATCGCCGGCATCAGTCTGCTGTCCGTGTTCATCGGCGCCGGCTCGATCTGGTAGCTGCGGCACAATGGTGAGATGAAGTACGTCGCCACCATCCGCACCACCGAAACCACCGACATCGATGCCGAAGGCGAAACCCTCGCCCTCGCCCGCGTCGAGCTCGAGGCGAAGCTGCGCGACGGATTCCAGATCCTGTCCATCCGCCAAGTCGCGGAGTAACGTCGCCCACGTGGACGACCTCGACACCCCGAACTGCCCCCAATGCCTGACGGGCTGTACGCCCGTGTCAGGCGACAGCATCCGCTAGACGGGGTGGTGGTGCCCCGAGTGTTCTATGACGGTGGAGCCTACCTAGAATCGACTGGCATGGCCGGATGTTTCGTCACGATGAGGACCGCCATTGGCAACAGCGAAGCTATACGCTGCCGCGCTCGACTCGCGGTATGAACGACAGTATTGGCCGGCGCATCGTGGAGTCCGGAACACCGGTGACCCTCAGCGCTGAGGAGCTCGCGCTCGATCGAGTGCCGCTTACGAAGACGACGAAGCCGCGTTCGTCGGTTTGTCACTTCGGCGCACTCTGTCGCGATGGACGACATGGACCCATCGGATTGCCCGGTGAGATGGCTGCCGGAGCACCTGTCCAGGGTATTTCGCTACCGGCGGATCAGCCCTTCATGCGGAACCGAGCATCGCGGCCGCGCTGCCTCTCTCAAGCGGCGCGGCCGCGGGTTCGCTTGCTAACTAGCTAACGACGCTACGCGGTGTCCGCATCACCCCTTCTTGTACTCGACGTCCGCGAAGGCCGAAACTTCGCTTCGCAGCTGCTCGACGAAAAGTTCGCCCGAAGCGGCGGACCGCTCCGCCGCCTCAGCGGAATCCCATCCGGTTTCCCACTGGTGATGAGCAAGCCAATAGTCGTACCAGTCTCGGATAGCGGCTTCCAGCTGACTCGACAAGCCCAGATCTGCGGGCGTTGGCGTGTAGTTCTCGGAGCCGGATTCCCATAACGGCCACGGGTTACCGAGCTCCGGAAATACTCGAATCAATCGTCGAATAGGAGTCAAAACGTATGTCCCATCGTCTAGCAGACCGAGCTTGACGTCTTATACGCGGTGATCAACCGGTCGCTATCGTTTGCCCAGACGGCGGTGACATTGAATTCGTAGACCACGGCGCCAGTCGCGCTGTTCACGAAGAGTACCGCGGAATTCGCGCATGTCGTGTTGTTCAGAGCGTTACCGCCGACGAAGTCACCCCAGGCAATGGCGTTGGAAACAGCAGCACTCATGAGGTCGTCCCATGAGCCGCTGGTGGCGATGGATCCAGTGTTCCATCCGGCTGCGCGAGCACTGTTCAGTGTTGCTTGCCAGCCGCTCTGGTGCCCGTTCCGGATGTGCTTGTAACCCCATCCGTCTGTTCCGCACTTGAGCCGGATGTCCTTGGGGGTCCCGTTCCAGAACCAGGTGTAGAGCTGAAACTCATCGTCGGCATTGTTGAGAGTGAAGCAGCTGACCCACTGCGTGAAATCGATCAGCGACGCCGACATTGAGTCCGGGTCCATCGCAGGGGTCGCTTCGAGATCCAAAGAAGCCGACTCCTGCAATTCAAGGTCGACTGGCCTGAGCACGCCGTCGATCTTGGTCATCATGACTACGGCTCCCTCGTCCGAAGGGTCGGCCGCCATAGCAGGGCTCACCGCACCCAAGGTCAGGATGCCAGCTAGCGTTGCGGCCAAAAAAGCTCGTGAAATGCGCATTGGTACTCATCTCCATCTCAGACTCCACCGTGAGTCCAGTCCTCGAAGTGTTCCAATTTCGAACCCCCATGTATAGGTTAATTGAGGATTAGACAGAACTCGACAGTTTGTAGCTGCATGGCCAAACACCCAGTCCCGCGGGCGAAAATTATGCGCTTACCCGGGGCGCGTACGTCAGCTGTGCGAAGCCGCGTCGCATCGAACGCTCGCGCCGCAACGCGCTGGGGGCGCCTGACGCGATGGACGACGTCCACCCGCGGTGCCCGGAGTGCCTGGTTGCGCTCGAGGTGGCCGGCGCCGTGCAGCATCCGTACTGGACCTGCCCATCGTTCGTAGTCGCACGTTTGTCGTAACCTGATCCGGCAACTTGAATCACCTGGACGGGCTGCGGGCGGACTGGCGCGCGCCGCGACATTGACACCGGAACAGCGGAGCGCGAGTGCAAAAAAGGCCGCGACCGCGCGCTGGTCGCGGGACGACTTGCAAGATGTTCTTGCTGGCTCGCCTGATCGTCTTCTTGATATCGCCGGCATCGAGATTGAGTGCTATGTTCTCGCCGATGACACTCGCGTGCTAACCCAAGGCAGCATGCTGGAAGCGATCGGACGGCACCGCCGCCTCGCGGGACGTGACGAAGCGGATGAATCCCTTCCTCCGATTTTGCAGGGCAAAGCGATCCGTCCCTACATTCCCGCCGATGTCATAGCCAAGGCGCAACCGGTCTCGTTCAGCCTCCCGAATGGATCACGAGCTAGCGGATACCGGGCTGAACTTCTCCCCGCGATCTGCGAGATTTATCTCGCTGCTCGAGCGGACGGGAAGTTGCCCTCCAACCAGATGCACATCGCGCAGCGCGCTGAGATCTTGGTTCGCGGGCTTGCCACGGTCGGCATTATCGCGCTCGTCGACGAAGCAACCGGATACCAGGAAGTACGAACAAAAGATGCGCTCAGCCGAATTCTGGAAGCGTTCGTCGCTAAGGAACTGCAGCAGTGGGTCAAGACGTTCCCTCCAGACTTCTATCGCGAGCTCTTCCGACTCCGGGGGATCGACTACGACCCCATGTCCGTTCAGCGCCCCCAGTACTTCGGTGGCCTGACCAACGACATCGTCTACGACCGACTCGCTCCATCAGTCCGGGAGGAATTAAAGAAGGCGCAGGCTAAATCGGCAAAGAGCGGGAAGTTGTTCCAGCACCTGACTTCCGACATCGGCTATCCCCGGCTTCGCGAGCACCTCGGATCGGTGGTCACAATCATGAAGCTCAGCTCGAACTGGGGCGACTTCAAAGCGAAGCTCAACCTAATCCACCCGTCCTATAAGCAGAACTTGCCCATGCCTCTCTGGCTCGACGAAAGTGACTTCGGCCTGTAGCCGCACGAAAATAAGCCCCGCCCTCTCCGAAGAGAAGGCGAGGCTAGAAGCAGCAGAAGATCGCCGAGTCGCACAGCGACTACGACGACCTACGCCTCATGGCTGCTGCAGGACGGCGTCAGGATCGAGCGAGTGTCCGAGATGCTCGGCCATCTCAACATCAAGACCACGCAGGTCTACTCGCATCTGGCGCCCGTCTCGATCGCCGACGTCGAGACCGCGCTGACGAACCCGCGTGGGGCAAACGTGGGGCACGCCACCACTACACAGCACTTCACTCCACTGCGCGCCGTCTAGCTCAATCCCCCGTATCTACTGGGATCGCCGCACCTCACTACACATCGCTCCACGGCACTTCGATGGGTCATTGTCCCTGACACGGAAGAGGTCGCTGGTTCGATCCCAGTATCGCTCACAGAAGAGAAGGTCCCGACTTATGGTCGGGGCCTTTTCTGCTTTAACCCGCGGCGCCGGTTCACAACTCAGGCGGGATTTCGGATGCCGCGGCGCCCGCGACGCGAGGTGCGCGGGTTTCCGCACCCAACGCATCCGCCCCGCGCTTTTCTGCCTGAGTTATGCGCGCGCCGAACGCGGCATCCGACGGCACTAAAGTGGTCAGAATGACTGACTTGAAAACCGGATTCGACCTATTCACCGAGCGCAGCATCGTTGCCATGCGCGTCAATGGCGAACTGAGGGATCTGGCGACTACGGTCACCGACAGCGACACCGTCGAGCCGGTCGAGATCTCGAGCCCCGACGGCCTGAACATCCTGCGCCACTCGGCCGCGCACGTGATGGCGCAGGCGGTGCAGTCGATCAACCCCGAGGCCAAGCTCGGCATCGGCCCGCCCGTCACCGACGGTTTCTACTACGACTTCGACGTCGAGACCCCGTTCACGCCGGAAGACGTGAAGGCCATCGACAAGGCGATGGAACGCATCATCAAGCAGGGACAGCGCTTCCAGCGCCGTGTGGTGACGGATGACGCGGCTCGCGCCGAACTCGCGGGCGAGCCCTACAAGCTCGAGCTGATCGGCCTCAAGGGCGGCGCCGACGGTGCGGCCGAAGACATCGAGCTCGGCGCCGACAACGAGAGCGTCGAGGTCGGCGGTGCCGAACTCACGATCTACGACAACGTCGACGCGAAGACCGGCGAGGTGTACTGGAGCGACCTCTGCCGCGGACCGCACCTGCCCTCCACCCGCCAGATCGGCAACGGCTGGGCCCTGCAGCGCACGGCTGCCGCCTACTGGCGCGGCTCGGAGAAGAACAAGCAGCTGCAGCGCATCTACGGAACCGCGTGGGCGACGAAGGACGAGCTGCGCGCCCACCAGGCCCGCCTCGAGGAGGCCGCCAAGCGCGACCACCGCAAGCTCGGCCAGGAGCTCGACCTGTTCTCGTTCCCCGACGAGATCGGTTCGGGCCTCGCGGTGTTCCACCCCAAGGGCGGGGTCGTGCGCGCCGAGATCGAGAACTACATGCGCGAACGCCTCGTCGCCAACGGCTACGAGCAGGTCTACTCGCCGCACATCACCAAGGGCACGCTGTTCGAGACCAGCGGCCACCTCCAGTGGTACAAAGACGGCATGTTCCCGGCGATGCACCTCGACGAGGAGACCGATGCCGAGGGCCACGTCACCCGCCAGGGCCAGGACTACTACCTGAAGCCGATGAACTGCCCGTTCCACAACCTCATCTTCGACGCCCGCGGACGCAGCTACCGCGAGCTTCCCCTGCGCCTCGCCGAGTTCGGCACCGTCTACCGCTACGAGAAGAGCGGCACGCTGCAGGGACTCACCCGGGTGCGCGGCCTCACGCAGGACGACGCCCACATCTACGTGACGCCCGAACAGGTGAAAGACGAGATCAAGAGCCAGCTCGAGTTCGTGTTCGAGACCCTGCGCGGCTACGGCCTCACCGACTTCTACCTCGAGCTGTCGACCCGCGACCCCGCGAAGTCGGTCGGCTCCGACGAGCAGTGGGACGACGCGACCGAGACGCTGCGCCAGGTGGGCGAGGAGTCCGGCCTCGAACTCGTCTCCGACCCGGGCGGAGCAGCGTTCTACGGCCCGAAGATCTCGGTGCAGGCGCGCGACGCGATCGGCCGCACCTGGCAGCTCTCGACCGTGCAGCTCGACTTCAACCAGCCCGAGCGGTTCGACCTGCAGTACACGGCGGCCGACGGCACCCGGCAGCAGCCGATCATGATCCACCGCGCGCTGCTCGGCTCGATCGAACGGTTCTTCGCGATCCTGCTCGAGCACTACGCCGGCGCCTTCCCGGTGTGGCTCTCGCCCGTGCAGGTCATCGGCATCCCCGTCGCCGAGCAGTACGAGGACTACCTCTGGGAGATCCTCGAGAAGCTCAAGGCGAAGGGTGTGCGCGTCGAACTCGACGCCTCGAGCGACCGCATGCCGAAGAAGATCCGCAACGCGACACTGCAGAAGATCCCGTTCCAGCTCATCGCCGGCGAAGACGACCGCGCGAACAACGCGGTCAGCTTCCGCTTCCGCGACGGCCACCAGGAGAACGGCATCCCCGTCGACGAGGCCGTCGAGCGCATCCTCGAGTCGATCCGCAGCAAGGCGCAGGTCTGACAGTGAAGGACTACGACGGCACCGAGTACGAGAACGTCGAGTCGCTCGACGGTTTCGCCGCGGTGCCCGACGCCTTCCAGCGGCTGTGGACACCCCACCGCATCGCGTACATCGAGAGCGGGCAACAGCCGGCGAAGGACTCCTGCCCGTTCTGCGTCGCACCGACGCTGAGCGACGAGCAGGCGCTCATCGTGGCGCGGGGGGAGCACGCCTTCGTGCTGCTCAACCTGTTCCCGTACAACAGCGGCCACCTGCTGGTCTGCCCGTACCGCCACGTGTCGACCTACGACGAGGCGACCGCCGACGAGGTCGCCGAGATCGCCAGCCTCACCCAGACCGCGATGCGTGTGCTCACCGCGACCTCGGGGGCGCAGGGCTACAACATCGGTATGAACCAGGGCCAGCTCGCCGGCGCGGGTATCGCCGACCACCTGCACCAGCACATCGTGCCGCGTTGGGCGCACGACTCGAACTTCTTCCCGATCATCGCGGGCACCAAGGCGCTGCCGCGGTTGCTCGGCGACGTGCGGGCCGAAGTCGCCGCCGCCTGGCCGGCCTGACCCGTACCTCCTCTCCACCGCACCAGTAGAATCAGGGACCATGAGCACTAGCGAAACGACAGACCAGCAGGGCACGAGCCGCGTCAAGCGCGGACTCGCCGAGATGCTGAAGGGCGGCGTCATCATGGACGTCGTCAACGCCGAGCAGGCGAAGATCGCCGAGGATGCCGGCGCGGTCGCCGTGATGGCTCTCGAGCGCGTTCCCGCCGACATCCGGTCGCAGGGCGGCGTCGCGCGGATGAGCGACCCCGACCTCATCGACGGCATCATCTCCGCGGTCTCCATCCCGGTCATGGCGAAGGCCCGCATCGGCCACTTCGTCGAGGCCCAGGTTCTCGAGGCCCTCAAGGTCGACTACATCGACGAGTCGGAGGTGCTGAGCCCCGCCGACTACGTCAACCACATCGACAAGTGGAAGTTCGACGTCCCCTTCGTCTGCGGAGCGACCAACCTCGGTGAGGCACTGCGCCGCATCACGGAGGGCGCCGCCATGATCCGCTCGAAGGGCGAGGCCGGCACCGGCGACGTCTCCGAGGCGACCAAGCACATCCGCACCATCAAGGGCGAGATCGCGGCCCTCTCGGCCAAGACGCACGACGAACTCTACGTCGCGGCGAAAGAACTGCAGGCGCCCTACGATCTCGTGCTCGAGATCGCCCGCACCGGCAAGCTGCCCGTCGTGCTGTTCACCGCCGGCGGAGTCGCGACCCCGGCCGACGCCGCGCTCATGATGCAGCTCGGCGCCGACGGCGTCTTCGTCGGCTCCGGCATCTTCAAGTCGGGCGACCCGGCGAAGCGTGCCGCCGCCATCGTGCGCGCCACGACGTTCTTCGACGACCCGGCCGTGATCGCCGACGCGTCGCGCGGACTCGGCGAGGCCATGGTCGGCATCAACGTCGCCGACCTCGCCGCGCCGCACCGCCTCGCCGAACGTGGCTGGTAGGTCCTCCTGAGCGCGTCGAAGGGCAGCGGCCCGATCGGCGTTCTCGCCCTCCAGGGCGATTTCCGTGAGCACCTCGCGGTGTTCGCGGGTCTCGGGGTCGACGCCGTATCCGTGCGTCGCCCCGAAGACCTGGAGCGGGTCTCCGGCCTGGTGATCCCGGGCGGCGAGTCGAGCGTGATGGACAAGCTCAGCCGCCTGTTCGGTCTTGCCGGACCGCTCACGGCTGCCGTGGCATCCGGTCTGCCCGTCTACGGCACCTGCGCCGGCCTGATCATGCTCGCCGACTCCGTGCACGACGCGATCGACGGCCAGCAGACCATCGGCGGCTTCGACATCGTGGTGCGCCGCAACGCCTTCGGGTCGCAGCTCGACTCGTTCGAGACCGATCTGGACGTGCCGGTTCTCGGCGCCCCGCCGGTGCACGCCGTGTTCATCCGCGCGCCCGTGGTCGAGAGCGTCGGCGCCGGGGTCTCCGTGCTCGCCTCGCTCGACGACGGCCGTATCGTCGCGGTCGAGCAGGGCAATCTGCTCGGCACGGCGTTCCACCCCGAGATCACCGGCGAGACCCGGTTCCACGAGTACTTCGTCGAGAAGGTGCGCGCACGGGTCTGATCGCACTGCGATAGTTGGGCTATGAAGTTCTACTCCGACTTTGCCGCGCACCGCTCCCGGCAGATCACCGTCGACGTGCTCGCCGTCGCCTTTATGGCGGCCTGGATCTGGCTCGGCGTCTTTGTGCACTCGCTCGTGATCGGTCTCACCGATTTCGGTGTGCAGATGCAGCAGGCCGGCGCGGGCTTCCGCGAGACGATGACCGACGTGGGCGACGACCTCGGTTCGGTGCCGCTCATCGGCGGCGGCATCCGCGGGCCGTTCGACAGCGCGAGCGACGCCGGAGCGACCCTCGAGGCGGCGGGCGCGAGCCAGCAGGTCGCCGTGCAGAACCTCGCGACCGGACTCGGCCTCGCCATCGCGGTGTTGCCGGTGCTCACGATCCTCGCGCTCTGGCTCGTGCCGCGCATCAGGTTCGCCCGACGCGCGTCGACGGCGAAACGCCTCGTCTCGGCCGGAGCCGGCGTCGACCTGCTCGCCCTGCGCGCGCTCACCACGCAGCGACTGACCACGTTGAGCGCGATCGACGCCGACCCGATGGCCGCCTGGCGTCGCGGCGACACCGCGGTGATGCGGTCGCTCGCCGCGCTCGAACTCAAGTCGTCGGGTGTGCGGCTCACCTGATCAGATGGCGGTCGCGCCCCGCCCGGTTGGTTAGAATATTCACCATGTCAGGCCACTCCAAATGGGCAACCACCAAGCACAAAAAGGCGATCACCGATTCGCGCCGTGCAAAGTCGTTCGCCAAACTCATCAAGAACATCGAGGTCGCAGCCAAGATGGGCGGTGCAGACCTCTCGGGTAACCCGACGTTGGTCGACGCCATCCAGAAGGCCAAAAAGACCTCGGTGCCCAACGACAACATCGACCGCGCGGTCAAGCGCGGTGCCGGACTCAGCGGCGAGTCGGTCGAGTACACCACGATCATCTACGAAGGCTACGGAGCCAACGGCGTCGCGATGCTCATCGAGTGTCTCACCGACAACAAAAACCGTGCCGCCGCCGACGTGCGCGCGATCATGACGCGCAACGGCGCGGCCCTGGCCGACCCGGGCAGCGTCGCCTACAACTTCAACCGCAAGGGCGTCATCTCGATCGCCGCCACCGACGGCGTGAGCGAAGACGACATCCTCGAGGCCGTGCTCGACGCCGGCGCAGAAGAGGTGAAGAACCACGGGGGAGGCTTCGAGGTCATCACAGACCCGTCGCACCTCGTCTCCTCGCGCAAGGCTCTGCAGGACGCGGGCATCGACTACGACTCCTCCGAGCTCGAATTCGTGCCCAACCTCACGATCGAGGTCGACGCCGAGACCGCGCGCAAGATCTTCCGCCTCATCGACGCTCTCGAAGACAGCGACGACGTGCAGAACATCTTCTCGAACTTCGAGATCACGCCCGCGGTGCAGGCCCAGCTGGACGAAGACTAGAAACCGATGTCGCTCCGGGTGCTGGGCATCGACCCAGGACTGACCCGGTGCGGCGTCGGTGTCGTGGATGTCACGTCGACGCGTAAAGCGACGTTGGTGCACTTCGGCGTGATCCGCACACCGCCCGAGATGCCGCTCGAGCAGCGCCTGCTCATCATCGGCACCCAGCTGGCCGAACTGATCGACGAGCACGCGCCGCACGCCGTCGCGCTCGAGCGGGTGTTCGCGCAGCACAACCTGCGCACCGTGATGGGCACGGCGCAAGCCAGCGGTGTCGCCATGCACATGGCGGCTTCGCGCGGACTCGCCGTCGGCCTGCACACGCCGAGCGAGGTGAAGGCCGCCGTCACCGGCTACGGCTCTGCCGAGAAGGCGCAGGTCGGGCTCATGGTCGCCAAGATCCTCGGGCTCGACGCGGTGCCGACCCCGGCCGACGCCGCCGACGCGCTGGCTCTGGCGATCTGTCACGCCTGGCGCGGGGGAGTGGCGACCGCGGTCACCCGGTCGGGCGAGACGGGCGCCGCGGCATCCGGAGGCCTCACCCCCGCGCAGAGCGCGTGGCGTGCGGCGGAGTCGGCGGCCAAACGTAGGCTGGGCGCATGATTTCTTCCGTGCGAGGCACAGTGCTCGCCGCCCAGGGTTCCACCGCCGTCATCGAGGTGGGCGGGGTCGGCCTCTCCGTGCAGGTCACCCCCCAGCACGCGCTCGGCCTCCGGGTCGGGCACGAGGCGACCCTGCGCACCACGCTCATCGTGCGCGAAGACGACCTCAGCCTCTACGGCTTCGGCGACGCCGACGAACTCGCGGTGTTCGACCTGCTGCGCAGCGTCACCGGTGTCGGTCCGCGCAGCGCGATGGGCGTTCTCGCCGTGCTCGATCCGAACGAGGTCGCCCGCGCGATCGCCGCAGAAGACGACGGCGCGTTCCGCAAGGTCTCGGGCATCGGTCCGAAGACCGCCAAGCTCATCGTCGTCTCGCTCGCCGGCAAACTGGCCGTCGTGCCGCAGAGCCACCCGGCGGCGGCACCCGCCGCGGCGCCCGTGCGCGACAGCGTGCTGCTCGCGCTCATCGGCCTCGGCTGGCCCGAACGCACCGCCATCGTCGCGGTCGACGAGGCGCTCGTGGTCGCCACCGACCTCGAACGCGAGACCATGCCCGCCCTGCTGCGCCTCGCGCTCGCCCACCTCGGTCCGCAGGCGGCGACCAAGTGAGCCCGTCGGAAGACATCATCAGCCTCGAACCGGAGTCGGATGCCGAACTCGCCTTCGAAGGCGCGTTGCGTCCGCAGTCGCTCGCCGAATTCGTCGGCCAGCAGAAGGTGCGCGGGCAGCTGCAGTTGCTGCTCCAGGCCGCGTCGATGCAGGGACGCACGGCCGACCACATCCTGTTCGCCGGACCGCCCGGGCTGGGCAAGACCACCCTCGCCATGATCGTCGCGCACGAGAGCGGGCGGCCGCTGCGAATGTCGAGCGGGCCCGCCATCCAGCACGCGGGCGACCTCGCCGCGGTGCTCTCGTCGCTCGTTCCCGGCGAAGTGCTCTTCATCGACGAGATCCACCGTATGGCGCGATCGGCCGAAGAGATGCTCTACCTGGCGATGGAAGACTTCCGCATCGACATCATGGTCGGCAAAGGGGCCGGCGCGACGTCGATCCCGCTCGATCTGGCGCCGTTCACCCTCGTCGGTGCCACCACCCGCTCGGGGATGCTGCCCAACCCGCTGCGCGACCGGTTCGGTTTCACCGCGCATCTCGAGTTCTACGAGGCGCACGAACTCGAACAGGTGCTCGTGCGCGCCGCCGCGATGCTGCAGCTCGACATCGAACGCCCGGCCCTCGCCGAGATCGCCGGCCGCAGCCGCGGCACCCCGCGCATCGCCAACCGCCTGCTGCGCCGCGTGCGCGACTACGCGATCGTCACGGGCAAGGGTGCCGGCATCGAGGCCGTGAACGCCGCGCTCGAGCTCTACGACGTCGACGAACTCGGCCTCGACCGACTCGACCGCGCGGTGATGAACATCGTGCTGAACCGGTTCGACGGCGGGCCCGTCGGGCTGAACACCCTCGCGGTATCGGTCGGTGAAGAGGCGGAGACGATCGAGAGCGTCGTCGAGCCCTTCCTCGTGCGCATCGGACTGCTCATCCGCACCCCGCGCGGCCGCGTGGCCACCCGCGACGCCTGGAAGCACTTCGGCCTCACCAAGCACAACGAGGGCCTGTTCGGAGATGACCTATAATTCAGGTGGCCCCTCAGCTTCACTCACATAGACTGACCCGGCCCCACACGCTTTTCGAGAGGTTTCCCCATGAACGACACTTTCCTTAACATCGCCCTGGTAGTAGTACTGGCGCTGTTCGTCATCTACGCATTCCGCAACAGCCGCAAGAACAAGGCGAAGCAGGAAGAGCTCAAGGCCCAGATCGTTCCCGGTGTCGAGGTCATGACCAACTTCGGCCTGTTCGGCACCCTCGTCTCAGTCGACGAGGTCAGCAACGTCGCCGAGATCGAGACCTCGCCCGGCAACGTCGTGCGCGTGCACCGCCAGACGCTCGCCAAGGTCGTCACCGAGTCCGACTCCACCGTCAGCGGTGTGAGCACCGGCGAGCCCCGCTCGGTCGAAGAGGCGATGGAGATCGCGAACCGCGAGGCCGAGGCCCGCGAGAAGGCCGCGAACCCCGAGTTCGGCGAGCTCGCCGAGCCCGTCGTCGAGAAGCCGGCCGACAAGCCCGCCGACGAGATCATCGTCGTCGAGCCGGCCACCGACGAGCCCACCGCCGACGACAAGCCGGCGAAGAAGCCCGTGCGTCGTGCGTCCACCAAGAAGGTCGACGAGTAACAACTACCCTTGGGTGCTGGCGTCCGCGAGGGCGCCATCTGAGCGTCAGGCGCAACCGCGTCTCCATAGAAAGCTGAGTCAGTACGTGGCAAGAACCACCCCGGTAAAGAAGGCTTGGCGCTCGCTGGCCTGGCTCACCGTCATCATCGCCCTCCTCGTGGGCATCAATGGTGCGGGCGTCGCGTGGGCCGGCTGGTCGTGGACGCCGAAGCTGGCCCTCGACCTCGAGGGTGGAACGCAGATCACGCTGGCCGCCCAGAACGAGAACGGGCAGACGGTCACGCGCGAACAGCTCGACCAGGCCGTCTCGATCATCCGCCAGCGCATCGACGCCAGCGGAGTCTCCGAGGCCGAGATCACCACGCAGGGCGACCAGAACGTGGTCGTCTCGATCCCCGGAACGCCCGACGACGCGACGCTCGAGCGCATCCAGTCGTCGGCGAAGCTCGAGTTCCGCCCCGTGCTGACCACCGAGGCCGCGGCGACGACCGCAGTCGGCGAAGACGGCTCGACCGAGACGCCCGCCCCGTCCGACGAGGCCAGCCCCTCGCTCGAGTCGACGCCGAGCATCTCGCCGACCGACGCGAGCGACACCAACTGGATCACTCCGGCTCTCGCCGACCAGTACACGAACTTCGCCTGCGACGACCTCGACGCCGAGGGCGCGAACGTGGCTCCTGCCGACCAGCCGCTCGTCACCTGCGACAACACGGGCACCTACAAGTACATCCTCGGCCCGACCGAGGTCGCCGGCGCTACGATCAGCGACGCCACCAGCGGCCTCGTGCTGAACCAGCAGGGCGTCAGCACCGGCGCCTGGGGCGTCAACATCGAGTTCAACTCCGAGGGAACCGAGCAGTTCGCCGACGTCACGACCCGCCTGTTCGGCTACGGCGTCGGAGACCCGCGCAACCAGTTCGCGATCGTGCTCGACGGCCGGGTCATCTCGGCCCCCTCGACCAATGCCGCGATCACCGACGGCAAGCCGCAGATCAGCGGCTCGTTCACCCAGGACGACGCGAAGACCCTCGCCGACCAGCTCAAGTTCGGTGCACTGCCCATCGGCTTCGAGGTGCAGAGCTCCGAGGTCATCTCGCCGACCCTCGGTTCGTCGCAGCTGCAGAGCGGCCTCATCGCCGGTCTCATCGGCCTGCTCCTGGTGTTCGGGTACTCGCTGCTGCAGTACCGCCTGCTCGGTCTGGTGACCGTCGCCTCGCTCGTCGTCGCCGGCATCATCACCTACTTCGTGCTCGTGATCCTCTCCTGGCGTGAGGGCTACCGCCTGTCGCTCGCCGGCGTCGCCGGTGTCATCGTCGCCATCGGATTCACGGCCGACTCTTTCATCGTGTACTTCGAGCGCATCCGCGACGAACTACGCGACGGCCGGGCTTTGGTCTCCGCCGTCGAAGCCGGCTGGAAGCGCGCGCTGCGCACCATCTTCGCCGCGAAGGCCGTCAACCTGCTCTCCGCCGTCGTGCTGTTCATCCTCGCGGTGGGCAATGTGCGCGGTTTCGCGCTCACCCTCGGCATCACGACGATCATCGACGTCATCATCGTCGTGCTCTTCACCCACCCGATCCTGCAGCTGCTCGCCACGACGAAGTACTTCTCGGCCGGGCACAAGATGAGCGGCCTCGACCCGAACGCGCTCGGCGCGGTCTACCGCGGCCGCGCGCAGTTCCGCGAGCCGGTGTTCGTCGCCGCCAAGTCGGGCGCCGCGAAAGAAGCGGTGCGCCGCCAGACCATCGCCGAACGCAAGGCGGCCGAACTGGCCGGTAGATCAAGCGATAGCAACGTTGACGGGAAGGACTCCTGATGGGCGGCTTCGCCAAGTTCGGCAATGACCTCTACACGGGGGCACGGTCGTTCAACTTCGTCGGCAACCGCCGCATCTGGTACATCATCGCCGCGGTGATGATCATCGCCTCGGTGGTCGGCCCGGCCATCCGTGGTGGCTTCGTCTTCGGCATCGAGTTCCGCGGTGGCTCCGAGTTCCAGGTCTCCCAGATCGCGAACCTCGACGAGGACCCGATCGCCAACCAGGACATCGCCACCGAGACGGTCGAAGAGATCGTTCCGGATGTCTCGCCCCGCGTGACCACGATCGGCAGCGACGGCATCCGCGTGCAGACCGAGCAGCTCACGAAGGAAGACTCCGACTCGATCGCCGACGCGCTCGCGACGACCTTCGACGTTCCCGACACCCAGGTGACCGCGTCGTTCATCGGCCCGTCGTGGGGTGCAGACATCACCACCTCCGCCGTGCGCGCCCTCGTGGTGTTCATCATCCTGGCCGCCATCGTGATGGCGCTGTACTTCCGCACCTGGAAGATGTCGGTCGCCGCGATCGTCTCGCTGCTGCACGACATCATCATCACCGCGGGTGTCTACGGCATCCTCGGCTTCGAGATCACCCCGTCGGCGGTGATCGGATTCCTCACCATCCTCGGCTACTCGCTCTACGACACGGTGGTGGTCTTCGACAAGATCCGTGAGAACACGGCGGAAGACGGCCCGGCCTCGAGCCGCAACTTCGGCGAATCGGTCAACCTCGCCGTCAACCAGACGCTGGTGCGATCGATCAACACCGGTGTGGTGGCCGCGCTGCCCGTCGGCGCCATCCTGTTCATCGGCGCCGTGGTGCTCGGCGCGGGCACGCTGCGCGACATCGCGCTCTCGCTGTTCATCGGAATCATCATCGGCACGTACTCGACCATCTTCATCGCGGCTCCGCTCTACGCCCAGCTGCGCGAGAACGAGCCCGCCATCCTGAAGCAGACCAAGCGGCTGCAGGCGGCCCGCCTGGCCGGCGCCAAGTCGCCGGTCGGCGCGACCACCGAACCGGCCAACTGACGCGCGACTAGAATTGGCGGATGAGGCGCGCATGACGGAGACATCGAACACCACGGCGTCTTTGCGCAGCCTGATTCCGCGCATCTTCTCGCGGGCGCAGCCGGCCGGGGCCGTCGACCGGTTGATCAAGACGGTGCGGCTGCACCACCCGAAGGCCGATATCGCGCTGATCGAACGTGCCTATTCGGCGGCCGAGCTCGCCCACCGTGGCCAGAAGCGTCGCAGCGGCGAACCGTACATCACCCACCCCGTGGCCGTCGCGCAGATTCTCGCCGACCTCGGCATCGGATCGAAGACGATCGCGGCCGCGCTGCTGCACGACACGGTCGAAGACACCGACTACGAACTCGAGACCCTGCGCCACGACTTCGGCGAAGAGATCGCGATGCTCGTCGACGGCGTCACCAAGCTCGACAAGCTCAAGTACGGCGACAGCGCGCAGGCGGAAACCGTGCGCAAGATGGTCGTGGCGATGTCGAAAGACATCCGCGTGCTGGTGATCAAGCTCGCCGACCGGCTGCACAACGCCCGCACCTGGGGCTTCGTGAGCGAAGAGACCGCGACCCGCAAGGCCAAAGAGACCCTCGAGATCTACGCGCCGCTCGCGCACCGGCTCGGAATCCAGACCATCAAGTGGGAGCTCGAAGACCTCTCGTTCTCGGTGCTCTACCCCAAGCTCTACGTCGAGATCGAGAGCCTCGTGCGCCAGCGCACCCCGCAGCGCGAAGAATTCGTGCAGCAGGTCATCGAGTCGGTGAACGACGACCTCAAGGCGTCGAAGATCAAGGGCTCCGTCGCCGGGCGCCCGAAGCAGTACTACTCGATCTACCAGAAGATGATCGTGCGCGGCCGCGAGTTCGACGAGATCTACGACCTGGTCGGCATCCGCGTGCTCGTCAATTCCGTGCGCGACTGCTACGCGGTGCTCGGCTCGATCCACGCCCGCTGGAACCCGATCCCCGGTCGCTTCAAGGACTACATCGCGACCCCCAAGTTCAACCTGTACCAGTCGCTGCACACGACGGTCATCGGCCCGCAGGGTCGCCCCGTCGAGATCCAGATCCGCACGCAGGAGATGCACCAGCGCGCCGAGTTCGGTGTCGCCGCGCACTGGAAGTACAAGGAGCGCGTCAACGGCGGCCGCGGCGCGTCCACCGCGCTGCAAGACGACGGCGACATGGCCTGGCTCGCCCACATCTCCGACTGGGAAGCCGAGACGAGCGACCCCGACGAGTTCCTCGATTCGCTGCGTTTCGAGATCGGCGCGAAAGAGGTCTACGTCTTCACGCCGAAGGGCAAGGTCATCGGCCTGCCCGCCGGCGCGACGCCGGTCGACTTCGCCTACGCCGTGCACACCGAGATCGGTCACCGCACCATGGGGGCGAAGGTCAACGGCCGCCTCGTGCCGCTCGAGAGCGAGCTCAGCAGCGGAGACTCCGTCGAGGTCTTCACCTCGAAGAACCCCGACTCGGGCCCGAGCCAAGACTGGCTGAACTTCGTGCGGTCGCCCCGCGCCCGCAGCAAGATCCGCGGCTGGTTCACCAAGGAACGCCGCGACGAGGCCATCGAGCAGGGGCGCGACGCGATCGCCCGGGCCATGCGCAAGCAGAACCTGCCGCTGCAGAAGCTGATGAGCCAGGACTCGTTCAACGACGTCGCGGCCCAGATGCGCTACGAAGACGTGTCGGCGCTCTACGCCGCTGTGGGCGAAGGCCACGTGTCGACCCAGTCGGTGATCGAGAAGGTTCTCGCCTCCATCGCGACCGAGGTCGACAACGAAGACTCCGAGGTCACGTTCGCCTCCCAACGCAGGTCGAGCAAGATCCGCAACGCCGACTCCGGGGTGCTCGTGCGCGGCGCGCCCGACATCCTGGTCAAGCTCGCGAAGTGCTGCACGCCGGTACCCGGCGACACGATCGTCGGGTTCGTCACCCGCGGAGCCGGCGTCTCGGTGCACCGCAGCGACTGCAAGAACGTCAAAGAGCTCATGACCGAGCCGGAACGTATGATCGACGTCGAGTGGGCGCCGTCGTCGAAGAGCCTGTTCCTGGTGCAGATCCAGGTCGAGGCCCTCGACCGCGCGGGTCTGCTCTCCGATGTCACCCGGGTGCTCAGCGAGAACCACGTCAACATCCTCTCGGCGACGGTCTCCACCTCGAACCAGCGGCTCGCGATCTCGCGTTTCGTGTTCGAGATGGGCGACACGACGCACCTCGACCGCGTGCTCAACGCCGTGCGCCGCATCGACGCCGTCTACGACGTCTACCGCGTCAACTCCGGCTAGTCGGGCTCGAACGCCGCCTGCAGGCGCGACCAGGCCAGCTTCTTCGCCGGCAGGTTGCGTCGTCGGTCGAGCGCGCCGCGGCAGTCGGCGAGTGTGACACCGAAACCCACGGCCAGGCGGCACAGCGTCTGCCGGGCGTCGTCGTCGTACGGCTCGGCGAAACGGGCGAGGTCGACGACGGTGCGCAGGGGAGTGGTGACCCGCAGCGCACCCACGACCGCGTATTCGTCGGCGTCGATGACTACCTCGCGCACCACGGTGCGCGCGGGAACCGGCGGTCGTGCCCTCGCCGTCTTGCTCGCGCACAATTGGTGACGGGCCGGCGGATCGGCCCGAGCGCCCCAGATCCACGCCGCGGTGCCCTGCTCGGCGATGAGGCGCTTCGGCCAGAACCGCCCGGCCGCGCCGGCCCGGTTGATCGGGGAGTCGCCGGCGTCGATCGGCGTGAACCCCTCGTCTACGCCGACCAGCTCGCCGTCGAGCCGGGCCGCGCAGAGTTCGGCGAGCGGAAGGTCTCCGGCATGCAGAACGGGGGCGAGTCTGGCCATAGACCGATGGTGATACCGGTCCGGGCCGACCCGCCCCCGTTCGGGCGATCGGTGCGAATCTCCGCTCTGTGGATATCCGCGCCTGCTTCGCGCTAGTTCTTGATCGCACCCAGCCAGAGCTTGCGGGCGTCGAGAGCTTCCTGCGCGTCGGCGATCTTCTTCTTGTCGCCCGAGGTCTTCGCG
>Ga0247813_10001166_pt1 | contig 20790 bp, 12 predicted proteins | sample UWRJL169409C1_FD_180719 | JGI IMG/M metagenome (GOLD analysis project Ga0247813, IMG submission 180719) | Plant litter microbial communities from Arlington Agricultural Research Station in Wisconsin, United States - UWRJ-L169-409C-1 | ecosystem: Environmental > Terrestrial > Plant litter >...
CAGGTCCGGTGACGCCAGCTTCATCTTGGCCGAAATCACCGGCGCGGTCATTTCGCCGCTCATCCGGCCCGACAAAGCAAGCTGCGTGCCCGCAATATCGCCGATCGACACGCGCTCAGCCTGCAATTGTCCATTCTTCAACGTTGCCACCAACTGTACGTCGCTGGCATCCTCGCCGAAAGCGGAGAATTTATCCGCCGAAAGGTCCGCCGCGATCGTATGCGACAGAAGCGTTCCGGTGGAGGCGTCGCCGGCCACGAGGCCTGCCAGCGCCTGCAGCGCTTCCAGATCGATGCTGTTGCCGTTCAGCTGCAGGGACAGGTTCGGCGGTACACCCTCCAGCGCCTGCCGTTCGATACGGCCGCGCAGCACGGCAGGACCGGCTGCCACTTCCAGCCGCTCGAACTGCTGCAACGTATCCGTCAGGTTCACGGTCGCAGAAAACCCGGCAGTCTTCAATTTGCGGATTGCCGGATCGACAGAGCCAGCAAGCCAGGTCGCCAGCCCCGAAGGCTGATTGGACGCAACGAGCATCTCGCCACGAAACGCACGCAGCCCGGTCAGCTGTAGCCGCCCCTTGGCCTCGAATTGCGTGCGGCCGGGCAGTTGGCCAACGGCATTGTCGACCATCCAGCCTGCCCCGTCAGGCCGCAGATCAAGCCGAACGTCGCGCACGGTGGTATCGCCGATGACGATGGCCGGCAGTTTCAGGCTCGCCCGTCCCGGCACCTGCGGGATCGGAATATCGGCTGCGATCGCCATGATTGCCGCAAGTCTCTGCCGCACCGAAATAGCCGGGTCGCGGCCAGTCTTGCCGGCAGCACCCGCATTGCCGATGCGGCTGACATCGATCTGCTGGCCATCGGCCAGAAGCAGGAATTCCTGCTCCTTGCCCGTATCGAGCGTCGCCTCGCCGGTGACCAGATACGGATCGTCCTTGGGGCCGATTTCCAGCCGGTAATCGGGCACGCGAATGCGTTCATTGGTCAGCTCAAAACCGCCGGTCACCCGCAATGCGGCCGATTTGTCCTGCGTCTTCTGCGCTTCCGCCGGCTTGTTTTCCGTCAGGGTGAACTTGCCCTGATAGACCGGTTTGAAATCGACGATCTTCAGGTCACCGTCGAGCTCGACGCCAAAGGGCCGCTTGTCCGGCGTCAGCCGCGAGCGAAGACCGAGCGTGCCGGTTTCGTCGGCTTCACTGCTGGAAAAGGCAAAGCTGCCGGCTTCACCATCGAGCGCCGCGCGGCCTTCTATCTTCCAGGGGCCAGCAAGCGAGCGGGCCGAAAGATCGGCTTCAAGCCCGGTGACGTGCCGGGTGCGGCCCGTCTGCTCGTCGATGAAATCGATCTGGCCACCGGTAATGGCGACATTTTCAAGGATCACTGTTTTGGCAGGAATGGAGGCCTTGCGACCTCGCGCCCAGTCGAGCGTGCCGTCCGGCAACAGCCGGATTTTCGCCTTGGGTTGCTCCAGCCGCATGTCGAAGATCAGGGCTTCGCCGGACAGGAATGGCGCCAGCTCCGCATCCATCGAGAAATGCTCGACCTGGATCAGCGGTTCGCCGGTTTCGGACTGGCCGACACGCACGTCGTTGAGCGTCACCGAGGGAAAGGGAATGAGGCGGGCATCGACGCTACCGTGAACAACCACGGGCTTGCCCATGATCCGGGTTGCCTCGCGCTCGAAATCCTTGCGGAAATCCGTCCAGTCCACGAACAGCGGCGCAATCAGCGCGGCAAACAGTGCCACGACCAGAAGACCACCGACAAAAACCAGAATTCGCGAAAGCACCAGTTGAAAGCCCTATCCCATTCGACCGCCGAAGATAGCGCCCTTATGGGCGTCTACCACTCCTTACCATCCACCCATCATTTTCACATGGCAAAAATCTTGCCGGGATTGAAGATATTACCCGGATCGAGCGCCCGCTTGACCTGCCGCATCAGATCCAGCGCATCGCCGAGTTCATCCTGAAGAAACGGCATCTTGCCCTGGCCGATACCATGCTCGCCGGTGCACGTGCCGTCCATATCCAGCGCCCGCCTGTTGAGCCGCGCCACAAAGGCCTCCGCCTTGGCAATATCGGCGTCGTCTTTGTCATCGAACAGCAAGCCAACGTGGAAGTTTCCATCCCCCGCATGCCCGACGATCGGCGCGATCAGGCCGTGTGCGGCGATATCCTCATGCGTCGCCTCGACACAATCGGCAAGCCGCGAGATCGGCACGCAGACATCGGTGGAGAGAATGGCGAGCCCCGGCGCCAGGCTCTTCTGCGCCCAATAGGCATTGTGCCGCGCCTTCCACAGCGCATTGCGCTCCTCGGTATTGGCGGTCCACTGGAATTCCGAACTGCCGAACTCCGCCGCGATCTCGGCAAACTGCTTCGATTGCAGCGCGACACTTTCGGCATTTCCATGGAACTCGACAAACAGCGTCGGTGCTTCCGCGAAGGTCAGCCCCGAATAGGCATTGCTCGCCTTCATCTGCACAGCGTCGAGCAGTTCGATGCGCGCCACTGGAATGCCCGACTGGATTGTCAGGATCACCGTATTGCAAGCATCGCCGACCGATGGAAACGAGCAGACACCGCCGGCGATCAGTTCCGGAATGCCCTGCAGTTTCAGCGTGATCGACGTCAGGATGCCAAGCGTGCCTTCAGCGCCGACGAACAGGCGGGTGAGATCGTAGCCCGCCGATGACTTCTTGGCACGGTGCGCGGTGCGAATTTCCTTGGCGCCTGCCGTCACAGCGGTTACCGCCAGCACATTATCCTTCATCGTACCATAGCGCACCGCGTTGGTGCCCGAAGCCCGGGTGGAGGCCATGCCGCCGATCGAGGCGTTGGCGCCGGGATCGATTGGAAAGAACAGGCCGGTGTCGCGCAGATAGACGTTCAGCGCTTCCCGGGTGATCCCCGGCTGGACGGTGCAATCGAAATCGCTGGCATTGACCTCCAGCACCTTGTCCATCCGGCTCATATCGACGCTGATGCCGCCATGCGGCGCGTTGATATGGCCTTCCAGCGACGAGCCGGTGCCGAAGGCAATCAGCGGAACTTTGTGCTCGCTGGCGATGGCGACGATCGCCTCAACCTCGCCCGCACTCTCCGGAAAAACGACGCCATCCGGCAACTGCGCAGGAATATATGTGGTCGTATGAGCGTGCTGGGCGCGAATGGCCTGCCCGGTCTGGAATCGATCACCGAACCGTTCGCTCATCAACTGCAGTGCTGCAGCTATGCCGGTTTCGTTGCGGATGCCCGCCTTGATCGCCTTCAGTGCCATGCCTCTCCCCCGAACCTCCGCTCAGCATCGCGGAAATTCTTAGATTTCAACGCTCTACTGTGCAAATCGGAATCACTTTGTCCAGAAACCTCGTCCGGTAGGTGCCGGGTTTCGCAAAGAATTGCGACAAAGTGAGACAGTCCGGACACAGGGGAAAAATAGCCTCTGCACCGGCATGGGGGAGGACAGAGAGAGTGGCGGCGGCTCTTGGTCCGCCGCCGGCCCTCTATTCGGCGGCTTCCGCCAGTTGCAGCGTTTCGGCATGCTGCATTTCGCGCTGCAGCCGCCGCTCCTCGTCGACATGCGGTTTGGTGAATCGGGCAATGACGAGATAGGCGACGGGCGTCAGGTAGAGCGTCACGACGGTGGCAAGACCAAGGCCGCCAACCAGCACCCAGCCGAGCGCCACGCGGGCCTCGGCACCGGCCCCGCTCGCCAGCACCAGCGGCACCGCCCCGACGATGGTGGCGATCATCGTCATCATCACCGGCCGCAACCGGATATTCGCCGCGTTTTCGATTGCCGAGCGCAGGTCCTCGCCACGGTCACGCAGCTGGTTGGCAAATTCGACGATCAAGATGCCGTTCTTCGCCATGATGCCGACAAGCAGAACGAGCCCGATCTGGCTGTATATATTCAATGTATTGCCGGTGAGCAGCATGGCAAACACGGCACAGGCAAGGCCCAGCGGCACGGTCGACATGATGATCAGGCCGCTGATCAGGCTTTCGAACTGTGCGGCCAGCACCAGGAAGATAATGACCAGGGCAAAGCCGAAGGTGACAAACAGGCCATTGGCATTTTCGTTGAGCGTCGCGGCTTCGGCCAGCGGCACGACGCGCGAGCCCGGCGGCAGGAGCGGCTCGGCCATCTGCTCGACCATGGTCAGCGCATCGCCCAGCGCAATGCCGGAGGTCAGCCCCGCCGACAGCGACACCGAGCGAAGCTGCTGCTCGCGCGACAATTGCGGCGCAACGGCCTTTTCCTCGACCGTAGCAATGGTCGACATCGGCACGATCTTGCCGTCGCCGGTCTTCAGGAAGATGTTCTGGAGGTCGGTCGGATCGTTGACCGGATTGGTCGTCGACAAAAGCTTGACCGGGTAGGATTCGCCCTCGACATAAACATCCAGCACGCTGTTGCCATCAAGCATCGCCTGCAGCGCCGCTGAAAGGCCGACAATATCGATACCGAGATCGGATGCCCGTTCGCGGTCGATCGTCACCGACAGCTGCGCCTGGTTGGCCTCATAGTTCAGCCGCACGTTTTCGAAGCGGCCGCTGTCTTCCATCTGCCGCACCAGCTTGGACGCGGCATCGCCGAGTTTGGCATAATCGTTACCAACCAGCGCCACCTGCAGGCCGTTCCCGGCACCGCGGATGCCGAGGCTGTTCGGCTGGATCGGGAAAGCACGGATCGACGGAATATTCGCCGTTATCTTGGTGATATCGGCCGAAATCTGCTGCTGCGTGCGGTCGCGGTCGCTCCAGGGCGCCAGCGTCAGCACCATGAAGCCGGTATTGACCGACCCACCCTGACCGGACACGGAGAAGACATTGGCAATCTCGCCATTGTCGACCAACGGCTTCAGGCCATCCTCGACGCGGCGCATCTGGGCCTGGGTATATTCCAGCGACACGCCCTGTGGCGCCTGGATCCGCACCATGATGCGCGAGCGATCCTCCGTCGGGGTCAACTCCGATTTCAAAAGCGTGAAAGCACCGCCACCGGCAGCCGTCACCATGATAGCAACCATGAAGACGATCAGCGGAGAATTGAGGCAGGCCCGCAGCGTGCGCTTGTAAAACGCGGCAGCAAAGGCGCCGATCCGGCCCATGAAGCCGGTGTGGCCATGGTTCTCGGCATGGGGCTTCAGCATGCGCGACGCCAGCATCGGGCAGAGCGTCAGCGAAACGAAGGCGGACAAGAGAATGGCGAAGGCCAGCACGAAACCAAACTCGCGGAACAGCCCACCCGTCTGCCCCGGAAGGAACGACAAAGGCACGAAGACGGCCGCAAGCGTCGCCGTGGTGGCGATAACCGCAAAGAAAACCTCAAGCGTACCGAGCACGGCGGCAGCACGCGGTCCCATCCCCTCGCCTCGCCGTCGCACGATGTTTTCGAGCACCACGATCGCATCGTCCACCACCAGACCCGTCGCCAGAACGATGGCGAGAAGCGTGAGGATATTGATCGAGAAGCCGGCCAGGTAGATCGCCGCACAGGTACCGATCAGGGCGATTGGCATGGTCAGCGTCGGGATGAGTGTTGCCCGCCAGTCGAGGAGGAACATGTAGATGACCAAAGTGACGATAACAACCGAAGCGGCCAGGGCGATCTCAACCTCGTGGATCGCGCCTTCAATGAACACGGCGTCGTCGCTGGTGACCTTCAGCTGCGTTCCCTTTGGAAGGATTTCGGCGATGGTGGTCACGGCCTTCTTCACGCCCACGGAAATATCGAGCGTATTGGACTGTGCCTGCCGGATGATGCCAAGGCCAATGCCCTGGCGGCCGTCCGAGCGCAGCGACGAGGTGCCGATATCCGGGCCGAGCGTCACCGTGGCGATATCGCCGAGGCGGACATTGTTGCCAAGAATGAGATTTTCGAACTGTTCCGGCGTTTGCAGGTCGGCGGTGGCGCGCACCGAAATGTCCTGGTTGGCGCTGGTCAGCGACCCCGCCGGCACGTCGAGCGATGCGCTGGCAAGGCTTGAGCGCAGATTGGCGACCGTCAGGCCGCGGCTTGCCAGTTTCGACTGGTTGATGTCGATGCGGAAGATCTTTTCCTGGTCACCGTTGATCTGCACATCGGCAACGCCCTCGACGGCAGCCAGCCGGTCGGTGACCTCGTTTTCGGCCAGAAGCGTCAGATCTTCCATCGACAGGGTATCAGACGTCAGCGCCAGCCGCATGATCGGCTGACTGTCGGCATCGGCTTTCACGATACGCGGCTCGTCGGCGTCGTCAGGCAACTGGTTGGAGACGCGGCCCAGCGCATCGCGGATATCATTGGAGGCCTGGCCGATATCGGTCGTATCGGAAAACTGCAGCGTAACGCGGCTCTGGGCATATTGCGATGTCGAGGAAATGTCCTTGATGCCCTGCACGCGCGAAACGGCACCTTCAATGACCGAGGTCAGTTCGCGGTCCACCGTTTCCGGCGAAGCGCCATCGAACTGGGTGTTGACCGAGACCACCGGCTGGTCCACCTGCGGCAGTTCGCGAATTTCGATACCGTTCAGCGCCGCAAGACCCGCAACGATGATCAGCGTATTGACGACGAGCGCAAAGATCGGCCTACGGATGAAAAGCGCTGTGAATCCAGCTGTGCTGCCAGCACCCTTGTGCCCGGAACCGCCGCTCATTTCGCCGCCTCCGCCTCGGAAACCTTCTGTTCCTGGTCGCTCTGCTGTGGTTTCTGTTTTTCTTGCCGCGGCTCTCCGGCGATGCGGACGGCGCCGCCATCACGCAGCCGCTGCACGCCTTCGATCACCACGGCATCGCCCTTGGCCAGCTTTGCATCGACCAGCACCTTGTCGGAATTGCGCTGGATGATCTTGACCGGAACCCGCTGCGACTTCTCGTCCTCGACACGCCAGACAAACGAGCCATCGGCGCTCCATTGGATCGCCAGCGGATTGACCGTCGGATAGGTGTCACCGGCAAACCGCACGGAAACGGAAAACGACATGCCGGCCCGCAGCGTGTCATCTGGATTGTCGATCCGCGCCCGGACCCGCAGCGTCCGGCTGGCCTGGTCCACACGGTTGTCGATGGCGTCGATGACGCCGGAAAGCTCCGAGGTTGGCAGGGCAATCGCGGTGGCCGAAACATCCTGACCGACCGAGACCTTGGTCGAAAACCGCTCCGGCACCCAGAAATCGACGAGGATCTGCGAACGGTCATCAACCACCGCGATGGACGTCGACGTGGTGACGTAGTCGCCCGGATGGGCAGTGATGATGCCGACGATGCCGCCGGACGGAGCCGCGATATCGCGGCGCTTCAGGTCCAGCTCTGCCGTCTGCAGCGCCAGTTCGGCGGCCTGCATGGCAAATTCGGCTTCGCGCAGGATGGCGACCGAGACCGCATTGCCGAGCTTGCGGTTGCGATCGACTTTTTCACGGGCACTATCCAGCGCGACCTTGGCCTGGGCGGCGGCAATCTTCTGCTCGTCGCTGTCAAGCTTGGCAATGACTTGTCCCTTTTCGATGCGGTCGCCGGATTTTACCAGAATCTCCGTCAAATTGCCGGTCGCAAGTGGCGTGACGCTGACCGACAGGATGGCCTCGCCGGTGCCGATCGCATTCAGCCGGTCGTTGACAACAGCGGTATCGGCCGGTTGCGTGACGACAAGCGGCGCACCACCACCCTGGCCGCGTCCGCCTTGTCCTTGGCCTCGTCCGCCCTGCCCCTGCCCGTCGCCCTGCTTGGCGGCATCGGCGGGTTTCGCGGCATAGGCTATCAGCTGTTCGGGCACACCGGCTTTGGCCAGCATCGCACCAGCCCCCGGCACGAAGCGAACCCAGATGCCAAGGCCGACGGCAAGAATGACCAGACAGATCAAAAGCTGCTTCCAAAGCCGCATGCAAAACTCCAAATTGATTAGGCGTGCTTCGGCCATGATGGCGCGCGAAGCACGTTATTGCGGCAACTATCTCTTTTTGCTGCACTGCAGGCAATGCTAGAATGCCATCATTACGCAATTGTAACAAAAGCCCTTTTCGGCCCCAAAAGCCCTTCCCGGCGCTCGACAGGATGCCATGCTGCCCCTAGCTTCAGCTGATCGGAGGAACCCATGAGCACCATCGCAAAACACCCGGACCCGCTATCCAATCCCCGCGTCAAAGCCGTCTTCGACGACATCCGCGCGACCCGTAAATCCGACTTCATCAACAATATGTGGCATTACCTCGCCTTCGACGCCGCCCTGCTCGAAAACACCTGGGCCGAGGTGAAGGCCGTGATGGCTACGCCGTCGGCGCTCGATCCGCTCGTCAAGGAAATGCTCTATATCGCCGTTTCCGTCACCAATGGCTGCGGCTACTGCGCCCATTCCCATACGGCAGCCGCCAAAGCCAAAGGCATGACAGAAGAGCAGCACGCCGATCTCCTGCGCGTCATCGCGCTTGCCGCCAAGACCAACCAGCTGGCGACAGCCTTGCAGCTACCCGTCGATCCCGTCTTCAATTCAGATCATCAGCCCTGATCGCGGCGGAAAAGCGGTTGTCTCCACAGAGAAGCTGGACATTACGGAATAAAAGCAGAACGGAATTCTGGCCTTTCGGCTCCGAATCACTACATTGAGCCGCATGAGCAATGGTTTTGACGATATTCCCTTCTTCGATGAGGAACCGGCGCCGCGCCCACAGCGTGGTGTGAGCCCGCAGCCGGCACCGCCTGCGCCCACCGGCGGCATCGCCGCACGCGCCATGGCAGCCCGCGACCAGCACCGTGTTCCAGACTATCTCTCCGGCCTCAACCCGGAACAGCGCGAAGCTGTGGAAGCGCTGGATGGCCCGGTTCTGGTGCTCGCCGGCGCCGGCACCGGCAAGACCCGTGTGCTCACCACCCGCATCGCCCATATTCTTGCCTCTGGCCGCGCCTTTCCCTCACAGATCCTCGCCGTCACCTTCACCAACAAGGCAGCCCGCGAGATGAAGGAGCGCGTCGGCGTTCTCGTCGGCGGTGCCGTCGAGGGCATGCCATGGATGGGCACGTTCCACTCGATCGGCGTCAAGCTCTTGCGCCGCCATGCCGAACTGGTCGGGCTGAAATCCTCCTTCACCATCCTCGACACCGACGATGTCGTGCGGCTGATCAAGCAGTTGATCCAGGCCGACGGCATCGACGACAAGCGCTGGCCGGCAAAACAGTTCGCCCAGATGATCGACGGCTGGAAGAACAAGGGTTTTGGCCCCGCCGACATCCCCGAAGGCGACGCCCGTTCCTTTGCCAACGGCAAGGGCCGCGAGCTCTACGCCGCCTATCAGGCCCGGTTGATGACGCTGAATGCCTGCGATTTCGGCGATCTGCTCTTGCATCCGATCCGCATGTTCCGCACCAATCCGGATGTGCTGCGCGAGTATCATGACAAGTTCCGCTATATCCTCGTCGATGAATATCAGGACACCAACACCGCCCAGTATATGTGGCTGAGGCTACTTGCCCAGCGGCCGAAGGGCGTGCCGCAGAATGTCTGCTGCGTCGGTGACGACGACCAGTCGATCTACGGCTGGCGCGGCGCCGAGGTCGACAATATCCTGCGTTTCGAAAAGGACTTTCCCGGCGCCAAGGTGATCAAGCTCGAGCGCAACTACCGCTCGACCGAACATATCCTCGGTGCCGCCGCCCACCTTATCGCCCATAATGAAGGCCGTCTCGGCAAGACGCTGTTCACAGACCGCGTCGATCCGAACGACGACAAGGTGCAGGTCCACGCCGCCTGGGATTCGGAAGAGGAAGCCCGCGCCGTCGGCGAGGAAATCGAACAGCTGCAGCGCACGCAGCACCCGCTGAATAACATGGCGATCCTGGTGCGCGCCTCCTTCCAGATGCGCGAGTTCGAAGACCGTTTCGTCACGCTCGGCCTCAATTACCGCGTCATTGGCGGCCCACGCTTCTACGAGCGTCTGGAAATCCGCGATGCGCTGGCCTATTTCCGCCTCGTCTGCCAGCCGGCCGACGACCTCGCCTTCGAGCGCATCGTCAATACGCCGAAACGCGGCCTTGGCGACACGACCGTGCGCGCGCTGCACGACTATGCCCGCAAGCGCGATATCCCGATGCTGGCGGCGTCTGCCGATATCATCGAAACCGACGAGATGAAGCCAAAACCGCGCAAGTCGCTGTTCGATGTCGTGTCTATGTTCCAGCGCTGGCAGGGGCTGCTCGAAAACACGCCGCATACCGAGCTTGCCGAGACCATCCTCGAAGAGTCCGGCTATACGGATATGTGGAAGAACGACAAATCGGCGGAAGCCCCCGGACGGCTGGAAAACCTGAAGGAACTGATCCGCTCGATGGAACAGTTCGAGAGCATGCGCGGCTTCCTCGAACACATCGCGCTGGTGATGGATGTCGAGCAGAATGCCGAACTCGATGCCGTTTCTATCATGACGCTGCATTCGGCTAAGGGCCTCGAATTCGAGACCGTCTTCCTGCCCGGCTGGGAGGAAGGCCTGTTTCCGCATCAGCGCGCGCTCGACGAAGGTGGCCGCTCGGGGCTGGAGGAAGAACGCCGCCTCGCCTATGTCGGCCTGACCCGCGCCAAGCGCCGCTGCCACATCTGGTTCGTCTCCAACCGCCGCATCCACGGCCTCTGGCAATCGACCCTGCCCTCGCGCTTCCTCGACGAGCTGCCGGTCACCCATGTCGAAGTCTCGGAAGCCGAACAGTCCTATGGTGGCTACAATCGTGGCGGCTACGGCCAGTCGCGCTTCGACAAGCAGGAGCCGTTCGCCAACACCTATTCCACCCCCGGCTGGAAACGCGCCCAGGCCAACAAGACCGATGCCACCCGCGACAACTGGGGCAATCGTTCCGGCGTCTCGATCGAGCGCATCGGCTATGGTGAAAGCGGCCCCAAGGCCCGCACCATCGACGGCGAACTGATCGCCAAGTCAAAGATCGACGAACCTTCGAAATTCACCGTCGGCGACCGGGTTTTTCATATCAAGTTCGGCAATGGCAATATTGCCGGGATCGAGGGCAACAAGCTGACGATCGACTTTGACCGGGCGGGGCAGAAACGCGTGCTGGATGGGTTTGTGGAAAAAGTGTAGCCGCGAATAGCAGCAACTGTGCTCCTGAGGCCTTGCGGGCGTGTGACATGGGACACAAACATTCACACATATGGTTGACCATTATCGGCAACGAGTATACTCAACCATTAAGGTGAATAAATGGACGACGATGCTCTCTCGCGCCTTCTGAAGGCCGCTGGCGATACAACGCGGCGGCACATCCTGACGCTGCTCGTACAGGAAGGGCCGTTAAGGGTAACCGCGCTCGCTGCCCATTTCGACATGTCGCTGAATTCCGTCTCCAAACATATCAAGGTTCTGGAGGAAGCAGGGCTTGTTACGCGCCGGACGCTAGGCCGCGAACATTTCATCGCAGCCGAACTCGAACCACTCAGGCTCACCGGGAGCTGGTTCGCGCAACTGAAATCCATCTGGGACCTGCGCCTTGCGGCGCTTGAAAAACTACTCGTTTCAAAGGATCAGGACGATGAAAGAGCTTGAACTGACAGTCAGCCGCCAAATCGCCGCCTCGCGAGAGAGAGTATTCAACGCCTGGCTCTCGCCGCAGATGCTGGCAAAATTCATGATGACGCCTTTGCCGGGGTCCAAGCCCGCAAAAGTCAGCAATGATCCGGTCAAGGGCGGCCGCTTCTCGATCGTCATGGTCACGCCCGAGAAGGACATCCTGCACGCCGGCACCTATCTGGAGATCGATCCCTTTGCCCGTCTATCCTTCACCTGGGAATCTCCCTATTCGCTCGATGACAGCGTTGTGACCATCGACCTTGTTGAACTCGGAGCGGACAGCACTGAGATCACCGTGCGGCATGTGAAATTCAAAAGCGAAGAAGCACGCCAGGGACACGAACAGGGCTGGACAGCGATCCTCGGAAACCTGGCGGCACAATTCGGCTGAACCCAAACACCGGGGCCAACGGGTGATGCCGGGCGCCCCGACTTCGGATCGGGGTGTTGGGAGAGGAGCCTCCAGTATCCGGGTTCAGACCAGGTCCCGCGCCTCGCTCAAGATCAGTTTCGACGCCGACACCGTCATATTACGCCCGCCCGCCTTGGCGTTCAGCAGCGCAGCATCAGCCCGCGTCAGCAATGTCGGCACGGTTCCCCCGGCGGGAGCCGATGCCACGCCGATCGAGACAGCCACGGAACCCAGGATCCGGCCGCGATGCGACAGCGGCGCAGTGCCGATCCTGGTCCTCAGCTGTTCGGCGAAGTCGAACCCCGCCGCCTCGGTCATGCCCGGCAGGAGCACCGTGAACTCCTCCCCGCCGAAGCGGTAGGCGCTACCGGCCCCACCCACCGTGTCGATGACGATCTGCGCCACATATTGCATGACCACATCACCCGCATCATGGCCGAAATCGTCGTTGAAACGCTTGAAATGGTCGATGTCGATCATCAGACAGACCAGCGGATTGATGGCCTCCTCGCGGGCATGCCGGTTGAGGGTCTCGTCCAGCCAGCGCCGGTTGTACAACCCTGTCAACGCATCGCGCACGGCAAGATGGGTCAGCTTTTCGCGCAGCTGCAGATTGGCGACGGCCAGGCCAATATTCTCGGCGATCAATTCGAGATAGAGCCGCGAGGTTTCAACTTGAGCCACTGCATCGGTCCGCTCCTCGAAATAGAGCAGCCCGATCGTATCGCCCTGCGCCGTCAGCGGCACGCAGAGCCCGGCGAGATTGCTCTCAACGAGGTGCTGGCAGGCAATGTCACTATGGCCGCGATTGCTCAGATGCGGCCGCCCGCGGCGCAGCCCCCAGCAGGCGCTGGACGCAAAGGAAGCTGCCGATTGATGCGGATCAAGCCAGCTTCCGGCCGTCGTCAGCAATGTCCTGCTTTCATTGAAAATGTAGAGATGTCCGGCAAGATTGGGGAATATCTGCGGCGCGAACCGCGCCACGACATCGGCCAGCTCGCTTTGCGTTTGGCAGGCCTGCAGCCGGTGCATCATCTGCAGGATCAGATCCTTGGTCTGCTGATCGAGCCGCCGTTCCGCATCCAGCCGGTCGCGCTCCAGGCCGTTGGTGCGGAAAATTTGGATGGCCTCATTCATCTCGCCGATTTCGTCACGCCGGCGGTCCACCGGAACTTCCACCGCATAATCCTGCTTTGCCAGCCGCGCGACGATACCGGTCATGCGCATCAGCGGCATGGCGATGCGCCGCCTCAGCACGAAGTAGAGAACGCCGAGAAACAACGCTGCCGTCAGCCCCAACATCGTCTTGGCGACAACGCCGAACCAATCGCTTCGCAAACGGGCATCATTCAGTGCGGCGCTCGTCCGGGCATTGGTAAGATCGCGAAATCGCGCCACACTTTCCAGCAGGGCGGTCTGAAGGCGGTCATGCTCGGGACCGAAGAGCGTTTGCTGTGCTGCAACCCGATCGCCGCTACGATAGGTCTGGATCGCGGCGGCCTCGATCTTGTCGAGAGCCTCCGCATCCTGCTCGATGTCTTGAAGTGCGGACATTTCCGCCGCAGAAGCACCTTGCGCCCGGGCGTTCTTGATTGCTGCCTCGCGGCGGCGCTCCTCGCCTTCCTTGCCATGGAACGCTTCGAGGTGACGCTCATCACCACCCATCACATAAAGGCGGGCTTCGTCGCTTCGTTCTTCGGCTCCTAGCGCCAGCTCCTCCCCGAGCGTATCGAACGCGAGATGCTCCTCAACCGCAATGCGTTCCTGGTTGGCGCTGTTGGCGGACAGGATGAATGCACTCCCGGACAGCACGGTCAGTACAACTGTCACGCCGTAGGCCCAGTTCGTGATCGCATTGATTCGCATGAAATCCGCTCCGAAAGAGTGTAAACGGCATTAGAGCACCGCGCATCCGGTGGCAATTCCCCAATCCTTGGGAATATAGATGGCTATGTCCAGACATCCCCAATCTCTGTGTCAGAAAGAGGCACGCGCGGCTTCCGGACGGGCTCTTTTCCTCCTTGGCGCCGCACGTGTTAAGCTCCGAAATCTTGGGGGCGGATGGCGTAGATGACACGCGCGCAGCAAATTGGCGTCATTGTCGGTCTGGTGATCGTAGCAATCCTGACGATCCTGCGGGCAAGCGATCCGCAGGTGATGAGGCAGGCCCGCGAAGTGGCATTTGATGAATATCAGCGCATCGTGCCCCGTGCCTTTCAGGATATGCCGGTTCGCGTGGTCGATATAGACGAGGCCTCGCTGAAGGAATTCGGTCAGTGGCCGTGGCCAAGGGACCGCATGGCCAAGCTGGTCGATCGGCTTTCCAGCATGGGTGCATCGGCCATCGCCTTCGACATCCTCTTTTCGGAGCCCGACCGGCTTTCCCCCCGCACAGTCGTTCGCGATATTGCAGGGATAGATCCGTTGCTCCTGGCACGGCTGCCGGATAATGACGAAATTTTCGCGCACGCGATTGCCGGGAAACCCGTGGTACTCGGCTTCGCGCTCTCGAATGAAGGAAACAACCGTCCTTGGATGAAGGCCGGCTTTGCCTTTACCGGCGAACCGCCCTTCAATGCGCCGCCCCGCATCCTCGGCGCGACGCCGCTGCGGCCGCAGCTAGAGGCCAACGCTGCAGGTATCGGGCATATAAGCCTCACCCCCGGCGATCCATCAGCCGTCGTGCGCACCGTGCCGTTGCTGTTGAGCGACGGCCAACAGCTCTACCCCAACCTTGCCCTGGAAGCATTGCGCGTCGCGCAGGCAGCATCCACCTATCTGCTCGCAGACGCGCCCGATGTGCAGGACACGATAACCCAGGTCAAGATTGGCGAATTCATTGTCCCGGTAACAGCTGCGGGAGAATTGTGGCTCTATGTCACGCCTGACAATGCGATAAGGTATGTTTCGGCACGGGAGATACTGACAGACAACACTATCCCGGCAGAGACAGCAGCCAAGATAGACGGCAGTATCGTCTTCGTCGGCACATCCGCCGCCGGCCTTCAGGATATCCGGACGACCGCCCTTGGGCAAAACGTACCGGGTGTTTCGCTGCAAGCCCAGATCGTCGAGCAAATTCTGTCGGGCCGCTTTTTGTCGCGACCGGATTGGGCCGACGGGCTTGAAATCCTCGGCATCGCGCTGGTCGGCACGGTGCTCGTCGTCCTGACAACGTTCGTCAGCCCGGCGATGGCACTCGCCTGCGGCCTGCTGATCACCGCGCTCGCTCTTGCGGCCTCCTGGCTCGCGTTCCTCTATGGCGGCCTTCTTGTCGACCCTTTGGCACCGATCATCAGCGGGTCGATCACGCATTTCTCCGCGACCGCCTTTCGCTTCCTGGTGATCGACCGGGAGCGCAGGGCAGTTCGGGCCGCCTTTGGTCACTACCTTTCCCCCTCACTGCTCTATCGCATCGAACATACGCAGAATGCCCTGCGCCTCGGCGGGGACGATCGGGAACTGACGGTGATGTTCGTCGATGTCCGAAACTTTACCGAGATCAGCGAGCGGCTGACACCCGCTGCAGTCGTCGGGTTTCTGAACACCTTCCTTGACGCGCTCAGCCGCCACGTCATCGCCAATGAGGGAACACTCGACAAGTTCATCGGCGATTCGATCATGGCCTTCTGGAATGCGCCTGTGGACGTGAGCGACCATGCGTCCAAGGCTGTCCATGCGGCGCTGGCCATGCGGCAAACGCTTGCCCGCCTCAACGCCGAGGATGCGTTCGGCTTTGGCGGCGGCCAGACCGTCGGCATCGGTATCGGTATCCATACCGGGCTTGCCTGCGTCGGCAACATGGGCGCCGAAACCCATTTCAACTACTCGGCGGTCGGTGACACGGTGAACATCGCGGCACGCATCGAGACCGCCTGCAAGGACGTCTGCTTCGATATTCTGGTATCGGAAAACACCGCTCGCCTTGCCCCGCAATATGCCATGCTCGAAGCCGGAGCCCTGCCCCTGAAAGGAAAGAGCACGCGAACCCGCACATTCGCAGTTCTCGGAGACGAAAGTCTCGCCCAACTGGCCGGGTTTATCGAACTGAAACACGCTCACGTACGAATGATGGAAGCGTTGGCGGCGCGGTCGCCAGCCGCGCGGGAAACGGTGCGTACTGCCACGCGCAAGGCCGCAGAGTTCCAGACGGATATGGTGGAATTCTATCGCCGTATCTCGCGCAGGACCGAGCATTTTTCGCACAAGGCGCCCCAAAGGGATGACACGCCGGCGAAATAAGCTGCGCGACGTGGAGGAACGAAGAACAAGCTTTCCCTCCACACATTTAAGGCCGATCGCTAATCGTCATTCGCCTTGTCGCGGTCGCCTCTGTGACCATGATGAGTGAGACCGTCATTATGGTCCCTTCCCTCATGTTTGCCGCGATCATTGTTGTCTCCATCATGCTTGTCGTTGTTGTCGTATCCCCTATCGCCCTTGTCTCCCCCGCCCTTGTCTTTCCCGCCCTTGTCTCCCCCATCATGCTCACCATGACCAGCGGGCTTGTCATCGCCATCATCGTGATGTTCGTGATGCGGCTTATCGTTGCCGGGCCTATCATGATGGGGTTTATCGGGCTTGTTATCGCTCGGCTTGTCAGGCTTGTCGTCATTGGGCTTCTGATCGTCCGGCTTTTCGATTTTTTCCGGGATATTCGGGGTAGGACGCACTTCCCTTTCATTACGGGGCGCACGATCATCACGCTGGACATCAACCGCCGAAGCAAGGCCGCAGCCGCCATAGCCACTGCTACCAGAAAGCTTCTGATTGCCTGACAGGAACGGCAGTGCCCTGGCATTACCCAGTGTCTTGAAAACGGTTCGATTGACACGGCGCACATCGGACATGTTGCCGTTGCGCTTGGCAACGATGCAGTCGCAACGCTTGGTCAGCTGCCTGCAGCCACCCGCTCCGCAAAAACTGGCAGCGCCCCCCAACAGGACCACAGCCGTCGTACCATCGCCGCCGATATAGAAGTCGAATGCAGTTCCCCGCACGCCAATTGTCCCCGCCGGCGTCAATATCTCATAGGCAGTGTGCCGGGAATTTCCGCTCACCCAGCGAAAGGTCCCCTTTGCAGCTTTGATTGTCAGCTTCTTCACCGAATTGGCGTCATCGAAAACGAACTTGTCGACAACCACTGACGAGCCCCAGCCAACCGCTAGCTTGGTGCCATCGCGAAAGATAAACTGTCCCAAGCCTGATTTGGACGTTCGAATACGCTCGTCCCGGTGCACCGGATCGTTGATCGAGAAATCTCCGCCGGCCCCTGTTACCGCGGTTTTGATCTCGATTGCCTTGCCGATCGGCTCGGCCGCCATGATCAACGTCGCACTACAGTACAGGAATCCGAACGCAACAGCGCTCACCCGATAAGGAGTTAACATGTCCCCCTCCTGATGCCGGTATATTAGCACATGATGACGGAATATGTCTTCTGATCTGCGAGCAGCCTATTGGAGTATGGGAAACAGGCGGCTGATATCACCGTGTGTAGACACCTGCAGGGCGCATTGCGGCGGCAAGGATCGTGGAGCGATCCCCATCGGCGTCATCGTCTTACGGCCGCGGGATCAGATCCGCCACGACGCGAAGAACCGTTTAGGCGCCCTTGGAAAACAGCGATGCAAAGGTGCGCTTCGGCGCGGAAAAGCCCTTCATGCTCTTGACGATGACCATATGGCTGATCTCGCCACGCTTGAAGGCCTTCAGAAAGCGGGGATATTCCTCGAATGCAACGCATCCATGCGAGTCGCCCCGGTTTCTAAGAAGATAGCTGTGCGCCAGCAGGCCGTCGCGGCCATGTGGCGCGACGCCATCCACCGGCGTCAGCCGCACGGCGGCAACGCCATGGAAGAGCGATTCGCGCATCGTCACCTTATAGGTGCCGGGCGGCGTCGGGCCTTTCATTTTGACATGAACATAGTTCGGATTGTCACGCATCTTGCCGATACCGGAATGCGCCTCCAGCTTCTCGCCGTTTGGCATATAAACCACGCCAGCCGAGATATCGTAGTATGCAACCCCCTTCTTGCCACTGAAGGTCGGGCGAACCTCGTTGTCGTCATCCATGGGGAAGTCCGGCTTGGCGTAGGCAAGTTCCTTGGCTGCCGGCTTTTTAGCCCGTTCGTCAGGCTTTCCGGCCACATCTGCCAGGCTTCGCGGCTTGGCGAGCGGCAGCGGTACCTGATCGGGAAGCATGCCGTTGAGAGCCGACGATGGCTCCGGCATAACCAAACTGAATGGCTTGCCAAGACCCTGATCCCTCAGCGAGACGGTTTCGACCAGCGCGTTGGCCGAAACCGGGGTCGAGCCGGTGATCACGGCATCGCCTCTTGCTGCGGCGGCATTCGCCAGTGCCAGAACCTGTGTCTTTTCGACGAAGTCTACGGCCGGCTTGACCATGGCGATTGCGGCTAGGCTCTTTTGCGGTGCGGCCTGGGCGACGAGGTTCATGCGCGGCAGAACGGTGAGCCGCGAAAACTTGGAAAGACGCACGATACGCTGCTGGGGAGCAGCATGCACGATCGGGTTAAGTCCGAGCGACGCCTCCAGCCGAGGCCCTTTGCTGGACGGCAGCGAAGGGCCCATGCTCTGCATCGCCGCAAATGTCGCGACCATCCAAACCGAGGCTGCAATGCCGATGCCGATAACGGCGGCGCCGGAGAGAAACCGCGACGATTGCCTGGAACGCCCCCCTGCCTTGCCGGAAGGGGTAACGTGACTGAATTTTTCGACCGCAAACGCCATGATACTCGTTACCCGAAACGCATTACTCAATCGGAGAGCAACAAGACACATTGCCGCCGAGGCCGGTCCAAAGCCCACGATGCGCCGAACTGCGCGCTTGCCGGGGCCTGCCGGTCGATCAAAAGAATGACAAAGTATGGTAACCAATTCCTTTACACGGGCTCCAAGAATATCAGGGAGCAAGGTGGGCATCGGAGAAACGGCACAGCCGCAGGCAAAAAAGCGGTGAAGGCATTCTTCCCCGCCCAGAAATCACGGTATTGCGAGCCGTAACAACGCGGGAATATCCCCCTCGCATTGAACCTGAAGCTCAAAAAACTGCATTTGCGTCCGGTCTCAGACCCTTTATTTTTGGCGAGAATAAGGAGACGCTCAGATGAACCATGTTTTTCTCGACATCAGCCTGTCGCTCGACGGCTTTGCCGCAGGCCCGGATATCTCCCATGAACACCCGCTCGGCCGGAATGGCGAGGCGTTGCATGCCTGGCTGTTTGGACGGAATGGGCAGCAACCGACCGCGGCCGACCAGCAGGTGGCGCAGGCGATGTTTTCCGAAACCGGAGCCTTCATCATGGGTCGCACAACCTATGACGTCGGTGTGCCAGAATGGGGTGACGACGGCGCCTTCGGCATGCCGTGTTTCGTCATGACCCATCGGCTGCGTACACAGCACGTGATGGGTAAAACGACCTTCAATTTCAGCAGCGAAAGTCTGGAGGCGGTCCTGGCCAAAGCCCGGACAGAAGCGCGCGGAAAGGCCGTCTGTGTCATGGGTGGTGCGACAACCGCCCGGCAGTTCGTCGAGGCGGGTCTGCTGGACGAATTGCGCATTCACATCGCCCCTGTCCTGCTCGGCCAGGGCACACGATTGTTCGATACACTCCCCGGCGTAACCTATTTTCAGGCAACGTCCGTGGAATCAACCCCTCTGGCGACCCATCTCCGGTTTGGGCGCAAAAGCCACTCCTTGCCCCTGCCACCACAACAGACGGCAAAATGAAACTCGGGGTCGCGGAAATACTGCACGTGCATATCGGAACTCCCAAAATCATAGGTAGATATCGATTGCACCGGCATCGCGGAAAAATAGTGGTGAAAACCCATGAACGCGGGCGGATTGGCTAAAATTGCAGCGAATTTCGGCGGAAAAAATTAAAACGGCGGCACTACGAATTCGGGCTTATCCGCATGAACGGACCTGAACCTTTTTAAGCACCCATTCGGCAGGAATTCGCATCTATGAGCTTTCTTTCCGCCATCGCAGCCATCTCTCTCGCGGTCATGTTTCCAGTGCTTCTGTCCCTGCGCAAATCAAGTGTGCCGGGTACCGCCAGTTTCGGCGCCGCCTGCGGCATTGAAACGCTGGCAACAACCTTCGATCTGACTGCAAATATTACTCCCGCGTGGTCCCACGCAGGGTTGGGCTCGATATCGACAGTGATAGCCTGTCTGCTGATCCTGAACGGCTTCAGGGTGTTCCTTGGCAGGCAGTCACCCAGCGGTTGGCCACTCGCCGTTGCGCTTGCCATCCTTGGCGCCGTTTTGCTGTTCCTCAGCCATGCTACCGGCCCCGTTTCGGCACAGACCGCCATTGGCACCGGGCTGTCCGGCCTCGTCTGCCTCTTCATCGGAATGACGATCGTCCGCCATTGGCCCAAAGAGCAGGCGATCGCGCCCTATATGTTGTTTTGCTGCATGGCTGCATTCGCCGTCGCCACCCTTCATGCCCTGCAGCTTGCAAGCCTCACCACCGGCTTCGGCATGTTTGAAAATGTCCTGGATCCGCATATTGCGGAAACGGCGCTCCTGGCTGCACAAGTTCTCAGCATGCCTTTGTTTTTCCTTGGTATCATCCTGATGCTGCATGGGCGGATGATCGCCAATCTTCGCCATTTGATCGCCCATGACGACCTGACCGGTGCCTTGTCGCGCCGCGCTTTCATGGCGAAGTTCGAGCGGATGTTCGCAATCGCCGCGGCATCCGACCGCCAGACCGCATTCATGCTGCTCGACCTCGACCGCTTCAAGCAGATCAACGACGCCCATGGCCACGCCGGTGGCGATGCGGC
>Ga0247813_10001167_pt1 | contig 20784 bp, 16 predicted proteins | sample UWRJL169409C1_FD_180719 | JGI IMG/M metagenome (GOLD analysis project Ga0247813, IMG submission 180719) | Plant litter microbial communities from Arlington Agricultural Research Station in Wisconsin, United States - UWRJ-L169-409C-1 | ecosystem: Environmental > Terrestrial > Plant litter >...
AAAATGGAGACTTCATTACATTCTCCTTTTACAGTCGCCTGCAACATGTGTTAAAACAAGAACACCTTGATTTGATGAATGGGCTGGAACATACCCTCGCAAACCATTTTGCCCATATCATTGAATTTGAGAAAAGCAATACCTACCCTCAGGAACCTCATGAAGCACAACAGCAAACGCCGTTACCTTCAATAAAGGACTTTAAATTCCATGATATTATTGGTCATAGTCCGGCGCTGCTGAACTTATTAGATCAGGCATTAATTGTCGCACCAACTGATACTTCAGTATTGATTACCGGAGAAAGCGGTACAGGAAAGGAATTGATTGCTCAAAATCTGCATCGACTTTCCAGCAGGAAAAGCAAACCCCTGATTGCTGTAAACTGTGCAGCTTTGCCTGCAGACCTAATCGAGTCGATACTTTTCGGACACGAGAAGGGTTCATTTACAGGCGCGATTAGTCAGCGGATCGGTAAATTTGAGGAAGCCAACGGAGGAACGATATTTCTGGATGAGATAGGCGAAATGCCGTTCGACCTGCAAGCGAAATTATTGAGGGTTTTACAGGAAAAAGAGATAGAGCGGATTGGCGGAAGAAGTCCCGTTGCAGTGGACCTGCGTATCATAGCCGCCACCAATCTTCAGTTGGAAAAAGAGATCGCTAGAGGAAGATTCAGGCTGGACTTGTTTTTCAGATTGAATGTTTTCCCTCTTCATGTCCCCGCTCTGCGTTACAGAAAAGATGACATTCCCCTATTAGTTAGCTGTTTTATCGACAAACATAACAGGTCATTAGGCAAGAACATTATCGGCGTATCCGAAAAATTCATGGAAAAACTGATGCACTACGACTGGCCCGGCAATATCAGGGAACTGGAACATGTAATTTTACGCAGCATGCTGCTCTCTACTGTTGACACATTACAGGAAGAGCTGCTCGAGCTCAACATGCCCGACAAAGAGTTACCCAATGATTCAGGTATCAAAACCATTGAAGAAAATGAACGGGATCATATTATCAATGTATTGAATAAAACCAAAGGGAAGGTAGCTGGAATTGGGGGTGCTGCCGATCTTCTGGGGATTCCCACTACTACTTTAAATTCAAAAATGAAAAAGCTCGGCATACAGCGATAAACACAAAGGTTGTATACCGTCGTAAATTCACTAAATATCGTGAATTTACATACAAATGAAATAGCGTTTACAGCACCGATGCAGGGTTTTGCGCTCTGGTGCTGAATTTGATTAAGGATAATTGTGATGATTGAAAATAAGATGAGGGAAAAAATTCTGATAGTTGAGGATGAATTTATTGTCGCCAATGATTTGAGCATGATGCTCGAAAGGTCAGGCTACCACGTTACAGGCGTCGCACCATCAGTTGCCAAAGCCCTGGAGCTGATCCGTGCGGAGAAACCCGACTGGGTGCTGATGGATATCTTCCTGCAGGGAGACAAAACCGGAATTGATCTGGCTGCACAATTAGCTGAAATGGAGATTCCATTTATATTTATATCTGCCAATACCAACCAAACTATTTTAGAGGCAGCAAAGGCCACGCTTCCCTATGGTTTTCTCGTGAAGCCCTTCCGTGAAAAAGACCTGCTCGTTATGCTGGATATTGCAAGGTACAGACATGCGCAAAGCATGAAATACAATCAGCGCCGGGATCAGGGTACAGAATTGCATCAACAGATGGAACAGATCGTTGATCAGGATACTTTACTCACTGACAAAACAAAACAGCTCGGCACCATACTTAACAAGATTATCCCCTTTGATTTCCTTTGGGTTAGTCGCGCGCAACCCCTGAGCAGTAGCAAAGACATCAACCTGCAGCAAGTCGCCGGTAATGAATTCGCTGTACTCCCTTACGAGGTATTATTACCAATGCTATCAGTTTCTCAGCGTGACTTTAAATCCTTGGAGCCGCGTACAGTTTCATCTTCTGCGGGCATCTCTATATTCAATGGCTATGACTTCAGGAAGCTGAGAATGGAAAATACCTGGATCAGAACACTATCAGACTTCTTTAAATTAACCTCCGCTATATGCATAGAGATTGTGCAAAGTGAAGAAATATTTCAGTTTATCTTTTTTAATAAAGAAAGTCAACGCTACAACGCCTCACACACAGCAAATCTCACTCAGTACCGGCAGAGTCTCAAATTGCTGGTAACAAAGATTATTTACGGGAAGGACCCTGTTATTGTTCCTCAGGCAGAACTGAAAACGAAACTCCTGCCAGACCAGAGTGAAAGTAAGGATGACAGTTTCAAGGGCATTATTGGGAATAGTCCATTACTGAAGACCGTTTTCAACAACATCAGATTAGTAGCACCAGATGATACTTCCGTGCTTATTCTTGGCGATAGCGGCACGGGTAAAGAACGCATTGCCTCAGCAATCCATAAATTATCACCCAGAAAAGATAAACCTTTCATCACCGTGAATTGTGCTGCACTGCCGTTATCCTTACTGGAGTCTGAACTTTTCGGGCATGAAAAAGGTGCCTTTACCGGGGCTAACGACAAGCGGATCGGGAAATTTGAGCAGGCAGATGGGGGTTCTATATTTCTCGATGAAATTGGTGAAATGCCCTTAGAAGCACAAGTAAAATTACTCAGAGTACTGCAGGAAAAAGAAATTGAGAGATTAGGCGGCACGGTCACCAAAAAGATCAATGTCAGGATTATCGCTGCCACGAATAGAAACCTGGAAAAAGAAGTATCTGAAGGCAGGTTAAGACTGGATTTATACTATCGACTTAACGTTTTTCCAATTGAACTGCCACCATTGCGCGCAAGAAAAGAAGATATACCAGCGCTGGTGACCCATTTTTTGGATAAATACAACAAAAACGCATATAAAACTATTTCGGGAATCTCTGTACGTGCGATGGAAACTTTAGTAGCATACGACTGGCCCGGGAATATCAGGGAACTGGAACACCTGATAGAGAGAAGTATGTTAATGTCTGCAACTCCTGAAATTCAGGAAATCAACCTTCCGGCAAACACGGCCGGTCCTCACGCGGTAAGCGATGCGCCATTAAGAATGAAAACAATGGAAGAAATGGAGCGCGACCATATTCTGAGTATTCTTAAGATGTGCAAAGGAAAGATATTTGGTCCCGGCGGAGCAGCAGAAGTGCTGAACCTCCCTTCCACCACACTCAACTCAAAAATTAAGAAATTAGGTATTAAATTTGAATTTGTATAATAGAGGCTGTCTCAGCCTCTATTATACAAATGACTATCCTGCTTTAACCGTCAGGAATTCATTCAAATGCTGCTCTAATAAATCAGTATTGTAATCTCCTTCAGTTTCATTTTTCGAAACTTCGATCTGTTCATCAGCAACTGTAAGCGTAAAAACTGTTCCTTCAATCACTTCAGGAAAAGAGATATTAACGATATCTGCAACGTGTGCATATTCTACACTTAAGTTAGACCCAAGTGCCTGGTTAATATATTCAGAAAATTCTACCTTTAAAAGGTTAAATACTGCTTCCGGACTTAAGGGTTGTATATTTTTTATAGCTGTCATAATTTATATACCTAAAAATGGTGCCACGAAGCAAATTATACTCATCTTTAACAGTATTTAGGACTTTTGAGCATATTTAACTTCTTCATAAGGTTGCACCAATACCCAACCCTCACCGCTAAATTCCAGCTGGAAAGATTCACCGCTGCCCCTGCCAATAAAAGAGCCAAAAGTGAGGTTAGTCTTTATTTTAGGCGACAGCCTTTCTGACCAGGCTACTGTTGCATTGGGATCTGTAAACACAGGCTGTCCGGGAGTTACTCTCAGCAAAATGGGCTCTCCATGAGTGGTAATTGCGATATATCCTGAACCGGAAAGTTTCACCTGGAATAGTCCGCCAGACATCATTCCCGCCACGCTTTTGAGCATTTTGATCTCATTCGTAATGCTTTGTTCCAGCGCCAGCACATCATTTCCATTGACAAAAATAGATTCGTTCTGCAACTTGATGATTTTCACTTTTTTTCCTTCATCTGCAAGGTATAACTTCCCGGAACCGGTAGCATACATTAAAGAAGTGCCTTCACCGGAGATGGCTTTTTTCAATAACCCACCCAGTCCTTTACTCAGCATCCCTTCTCGCTTGAAATCAATATTACCAATATAAGCAACCATAGAGCCTGCTTTGGCCATGATCTGTTGTCCTTTAAGGTTAATCTCCAGCATCGCTGGTTTTTCCAGTTCAAAGAAATCATTTTCGTTTGGATCTTCAGCCGATTCAAGGATTAACTCGTTCAGTGTATATTCTCTTTTGTTCATGTTTAAAATTTTGGTTCAAATAAATAATATTGATAAATATCTAAATTTAAAAGACAAATCAAACCTAAAAATTCTTTAAAAGAGATCAGCAATCTGTATTTCAGTGACGATCAATATGACCAGGAACACTCAATGGTGAGGGAGGGAAAATAATGGTAATGACTGTACCATTTTGAGAGCGGATATCAAATTTCCCCGACAACTGGTCTGTCAGGCCAACCATCAACTTCATACCCAAAGAAGGACAAGAGTGGATATCAAAATCAGCCGGCAAACCTTTCCCATTGTCGCTGATCATTAGCCGATACGCTCCCCCTTCAATTTCAAGTAGTGAAATATGAATTATGCACTCCCCATTTTTATTGAACGCATACTTAACGCTATTTGTAATCGCTTCATTCAAAATCAATCCTAAGGGCACAGTATCTGCCGTAGTTAAACGAGCAGAGGTAATCTCGAAGATAAACTTAACCTGCTGTTCAGTATGAAAAGAGTTGCAGATACTATGAGCGAGTTCCTCTATGTAAGGCTTTAGACTTACCGTAGCCAGGTCGTCTGACTGATAAAGTTTATGGTGGACAATAGAAATGGCCTGCATCCGGTTCTGACTATCCCTGATCGCAGTTTTAGCTTCCGGATTATGCAGGTAAGAAGACTGGGCATTCAGCAAACTTGAAATAATCTGCAGGTTATTTTTCACTCTATGGTGTATTTCTTTGATCAGCCATTCCTTTTCATGCACCAGCTCATTCAGCTCCTGATTCTGTTCATTGATCTCCTGCTGCTGTTTAGACAAGTTTTTATGGCTCTTTTGTTTTGCTACATATAAATAAACCAGCAGGCAGATCACCAGAACTGCTCCCAGCAAACCTGTGGTGATCAATTTTCCTTTCAGCTCTTCTTTCTCCAGCTCACTATGCTGGATCATATTCTTATTCCTTAAAGTCAGGTTCTCTTTCTCGCGCTGTGAGGTTTGATACTGCAGTTGCAGCTGTTCCGACTGTTTAACTTTAACCTGGTTGAAAATAGAATCGGTAATAGATTTGGCCGTCTGAAAATGCCGGATCGCATCAACATAATGGCCATTAGCCGAATCTACTTTAAACTTAAGGTGATGGGCCTCGGCCATATCTGTCACAGGCACCATATTCTTCCCGGCTGAAAAGATTTTTTTCAGGTATTGATCTGCTTTCGCATAATTTTTCTGCCTGATATAAAAGGCGGCTACATTCTTGTAACCCCAGTAATAATAGGCCACATTAGCATCCCATGTCTTAAACCCTTTAATAACCTGCTCATAATACTTTTCTGCGATAGCCGGCTGGTTTAACGCAGCATAACAATCGCCTTGCAGCATGGTAATAAAAATAGACGATGTAGGAGGTGGTGGATAGGCTTTTAGCGCCGCAGCCAGCTTTTTTAATACCAGCTGAGCTTTCCCTTCTGCAATAAGCTCTATAGCCTGCTGTCTGAATACCAGGTAAGGGAAACGATGTTCTGCTTTGATGGTGGATTCGATAGCCCGCTCATACCAGTAAATAGTTTCTTTACGCTGACCCAATTTCTGACAAAGATCTCCCAATCTGTATTGCAGATAATTAGTGTGCAGGTCTGTTCCCGACGCATCAGCAAAAGTCATCGCCGTTAATGCATAACGTACTGCAATTTCCAGGTTACCCCGGGCATTTTGTACTGCAGACAGCATCTCATATGGCAACTGTAAATTTTTGTAGCCCAGAGTGGTATACATTTTTACCACTTCCTTCAATTGCTGTTCTGCCAGATCCAGCTTACCTGTACGAAAATTAATATCTGCAATTTCCCTGAAGCAATCGATGGCTATTTTGCGTTCCTTCGCAAGGTTAGCTAATCTTGCGGCTTCATAATAATACGTAGCGGCAAGCGGAACGTTCACATCCATGATATAGGCCGCACGAATTTTCCAGATCTTTGCATCAAGCCCGGGATTTTTGTAAGCTTTACAAATTGCACTGATTTTACGGAATTCATGATCACATGCAGTACTGTCTGCTCCCCTTTCCAGCATCACGGTATAACGGTAAATGCGGCCAGTGAGCGCTAGCATTGGCATCTGATGCCGATCGGCATAGCGCTGTGCAGTACTAAAAAAAGCATCTGCAAGATCAAGATCAGATTTCTCCTCTCCCGCTATTTCCAGATAATGCCGACCAACCAGCAGCTGAAGCCTGCAATACAGACTGCCTTGAGTTATCCCTGCCATTCTTTGGAAATCGCCGAATCTATTTTGCGCAATCAGGGTACTGCCTTTCAATACTTCTGCATCTTCCACCCCTTTTTTATAGCCAATTTTCTGGGCGAGGTCCCCTCCTGCTGCTGCATAATTAAATGAAGAGTCTATCGAGGAAGTTGAATAACTTTTGTTGTTCAGGTAGAAATTACTGATGGCAAGCGCAGTTTTTACCTTTGAAATATCATCTCCCGCGTGAGTATAAGTACTCAGAAGGTCGGGCAATGCATTTTTAAAATCCATCAGGTCTACTGATGTCTGGGCAATAGCCGGGTTGGTAACAAATAACAGGAAGGCGATGATCAATCTATTCCTCATTGGCCGACAAATTAATCAAAATAATAGATTTAACCAGCATCAATGCCTGAATAACATCATTCGCTCAGTAGCTTTATTCCGGATTCAAGGAGACCGGTAGAGAAAAATAAAAACTGGAACCTGTGTTCAGGCTACTTTCAACCCACACATGCCCCCCATGCTGGTTAACGATTTCTTTAACCAGGTACAAGCCAAGGCCAAATCCATCAGCTTTGGTACCCGGAGTGCGGTAATAACGGTCGAACACTTTTTGATGGTATTCAGGATTTATTCCAATTCCCTTATCCTTCACCATCATTTTTAATTCGCCATTTTCTACACAACAATGAACCTTGATACCACTGCCTGCGGGTGAATACTTAACTGCATTTGTCAGATAATTTAAAATTACCTGTGTTATTTTATGTTTGTCTGCCCTGATATGTTGTGAAGGAACATCAATTACAAATGTATAGCCGGGATATTTTAACTGCATCTCAGGAACAATATTGCTCACAAGCAGGTTCATATCAAACCATTCATAACACAGCGTCATTCTGGTATTGCCAACGGTTGAATAGGAAAGGAAATCATCCATCAGCAAAGACATCGCAGAAACCTGCTCATCTGCTTTATCCATAAAAATGGCCGCATCATCAACGTTCTTATCGGTGGAAATCTTGCAGGCTCTTTGCAGGTACAGCCTGATTGTACTCAGCGGTCCTTTTAGCTCATGGCTCAACAAAGCAAGCCGGTCATTATTCCAGATCTCCTTCATTTTCTCTTCAGTAATATCTGTCAGTATGCCCATGTACATTCCCTGCTGATCATCACATTGCGCATAAGATTTCCCTGTAACCTTAAACCATCTGCAATCCAGCGCCTGATCAACAGCAACCTTAAATTCTATCGCAACGTTCCCTCCCGAACTACATATATTTTTAATCTCTTTAATTACCTTTTTACGGCAGGAAAAAGCAATTGTTCGCAGCAAATCAGCAAAATTATATGCGTTTCTATTGGGCAGTCTCAACAGGCCTTTGAAAGTCGGACATACCTTAAACTGTAAGGTATCAACATCTAAAGCCCAAACGCCTATGCCTGTACCTGCAATAATTGCGTCCAGACTGTAAATATTACTTTGTTGTGCAGCACGAGCTGCTTGTTGAGTACTGATTGCCATAATGATGATTTATTATTTACAACCAATACAATTCAATCTACGCACCAAAATCACAAAACATTGAACAACAACTACTTAATATCGAAACAGATCATCTTCCGCTCACTTCATATCGTTAATTTATGAAACATTAACGTCAGGAAAACATGAAATCAGCATTCAGAAAGAATATAATTGCTTAACAAGGCTAGCTAACCTAAAACCTAAAGGACGTCCCCATGAAATAACTTTTCATCGCATCTGTCTGCAAGCCGTAATTCATTCCCGCATCCAAAGCAAAGTTAGGTGATATTTTCAGTTGTGCTGATGCATTCAGAAAATTACTCCAATGATGCGCATTAAAATCATAAGTATAATAAGTTTCTGCAATACCGTCCAGATTTTTAAATAATTCATGACTGATGGTGAGCGACTGTAATAACTCGGTATGCATCGCCTGCGCGTCGCCGTTATATAACCTGTCCGCCTCTACCTGTCCTGCTAATCTCCATTCCCCCGGCAGCTTTATCATCATTGGAACAATAATTCCCCCTTCATATTTACTGTCATCGGTATATTTTGCTGTAGGAATTTTAACATAAGGAAGAATTGCCAGTATAAAATTCCCGCCATTATTACCCACAATATTTTGCTTAATCCGGAAGGTGATATCCCCTATTCCGTGCCCTTTTGTAAGCTCACCATCTTTTGCCGTTTCCTTCTGCCACACAAATGTTTCAAATCCAAATTGAAAAGCAGTAGAACTCGTTAAACCCAGTTTCAGATTACCCTTATTAAACAAGTTGGTATGCTGTTCGCTCATTTCGCCTTTCTCCCGTTCATGTCTTATAAAGTCAGCCTCATATTGTATATGTCCTGCGTCCAATGTGTAAGGAGATTCGGTTACATCAGGCCTGTCTGTTTCCATATCTCTCATATATTGGGCCGGAACAGGATGAAAAAGGCTAAATGATGTTTTACCAGTAGTCTGCGCTTGTACTACAGAAAGGAGCGCGGGGATAGTCGTTAGGATTAAGAAAATATAAAATCTGAATTTCATGCTTATAATTTATCTATAGGCACAACAATTACAGTACTGCTTTGTTGATGACAATCAATAATTAGCCTAACATATAAATTATGACCATGAACGCAAAACCTCTCAAACGCAGTTTTTTCTATCGGAACGGGCTAACTATTGTCTTTCTCAGCCTATTTATCATCACACTCGCTGCGCAGGGATTAACTGGCTGGAAACAGCATAATGCGGATTTAAAAGAGAATCACGCGCAGGAAATCGGTCTGGGCACTTATCTCCGCAGCGGACATTTCATTTCGGCAACGTTTGAAAACTTTGAAAGCGAATTCCTTCAAATGGCGCTTTATGTGATGTTAACCGTTTCCTTGCGACAAATAGGTTCAGCGGAATCCAAGAAACTGGATGAACCGGAAGAAGTAGACAGAACACCAAAGCCGTCTCCTGATGCACCATGGTCTGTGAGACAAGGCGGCTGGATTCTTAAAATCTATAGTAACTCTTTATCCATCTGTTTTGCGCTGCTCTTTTTTGCCAGCTGGGCTTTGCATTTGTACGGTAGCTGGCAAAACCATAATGTGGAGCAATTGGCTAAACATCTGCCTACAGCTACGGTTATGGCCTATCTTGCTGAACCGGAATTCTGGTTTGAGACCTTTCAGAACTGGCAAAGTGAATTTCTATCCGTCGCATCCATTGTGTTCTTCACCATTTACCTGCGTCAGAAAGGTTCTCCGGAATCAAAACCTGTGGATACACCGCATTTAGAGACCGGTAAATAAAAGCCGCATGTTTACACACTGCTGTAAAAGAAATTAATATTTCCGTAAACTTATTGGTCTGCAATTACGTATGTGAGTTAATCATCATAAATTGAGCACAAAATGAATGGAATAACCTGCATGGTGACCAATGTTTAATGGCCAATGATAATTCAAATGGTTATGCCGGAAAAGGAAGAAAAAAGATTAAATACCGTACGCCGGTTTTTGAACCTGAACATCAGTAAAGAAAAAGAACTACAGCAAATTGTAGAGCTGGCAGCCAGAATATGTAATTCGTCCGTAGCGATGATCACGTTCATGGATCATGAATTTCAGCATATTATGTTCAGTTTCGGTACTGCGGTCAAAGTTGTTCCCTATAAAGACACTTTTTGTCAGTACACCATTTTACAAAAAGATGTCTTGATTATAAACGATGCTTCTGCTGATGAACGTGTAATGCATAATCCATTTGTTATCAACGATCCCAATATCCGGTTTTATGCTGGCTCTCCGCTCATCACGCATGACGATCAGAACATGGGTACATTGTGTGTCTTTAACCAACAGCCGGGAACCCTTAGTGAAATTCAGGAGAAAATGCTGCAAAGGTTAGGGAAACAGGTGATTCAGCTGATTGAATTTGATGCCAGCCTGCAATTACTAAAACTGGAATATGAAACTTCCATTCAGGAAGAAGATAAACTCCGCTCCTTTTTTGAAAGTTGTAGTTCCGTTCATCTGCTGCTTGATAAACAACTCTGCGTTTTATCCTTCAATAAAGTTCTATTGGATATCCTTGGGAATAATTACCAGATTCCTATAGCAGAAGGCATGGAGTGCCATGAATATATTGAGCCTTCTTTTCTTGAAGAATTCCTGCGAAACTGTGGCAGAGCACTCAAAAATGAAATTATAAAAACAGAAAACGTGATTCCCTCACCACAGGGAGATATATTTTGGCATCTTACTTACGAACCCGCTGTTGATTCGGACGGGAATATTGTAGGTGTTTCTTATACCGGTACAGACATTACGCAAGCCATGCGCCACGGAAACACTGTCACCAAACAAGAAAATGCATTTCTTCAAATCGAAAGGATCATATCAGGCGAACTGCATCAGCCCCTGAAACAAGTAAAATCAGCTATGGCTAAAATTAAACGGGAAGGTTATCCCGAAAATGTCAATGAGTTTGCTTTCCTTGAGTCAACAGTCCATGAACTTGGAGAAAAGTTCAATTCGATGTTCCTGATACCACCTGTAACTCCCCCTAACTTTCCTATACATTAAATGTTTTTTAATTATGCCGCTTAAAGAGTTAAACAGGTTAGAAGCAGTAAATCGTTTTTTGAACATAAAAATCGATAAACAGGAAGAGTTCAGGCAAATTGCCCAGCTGGCGGCCGACATCTGTGGGATGCCCACCGGGTTAATCACTTTAATCGACTCAGATACGGAGTATATTTTAAAAGATGATATTTTCGTTGTCAGCTCCGGAAGAAACGAATCGTTTTGTCATTATGCCCTTGAAAGTGATGCAGTAATGATTGTAACAGATGCATTGCAGGATCCTGTGCTTAAAGCCTATCCTGCAGTGACCAGGGAAGCGGGTATCCGGTTTTATGCAGGCGCACCATTGACCACTCAGGATGGCTACCGACTAGGCAGTTTATGTGTTATTGACCAAAAACCAGGGGAACTGACCCAGATTCAAAAGGATATGCTCGAAAATCTTGCCAGGCAAATCATCCAGTTACTGGAATTCGAGAGTAATCTTTATTTTCTGAAAATGCAATTCCTCGAATCGAAAAAGAGAGAATTAAAAATGAGGTCATTTTTCGAAAGCACTGCAACAATCCACCTTCTGCTGGACAAAAACCTGAAGATAGTCGCCTATAATAAAGCTGCACAAATAGCTTACAACACTGTTTACCAGTCAGATCTGCAATTAGAATTAAGCCCGGAACAATTCTTACATGAGTCACACTTAAAGCCTTTTACCGAAAACTGTAACCGGGCACTTAATGGGGAAACAATTACGACTGAGCGATTGCTCAATTTTCAGGACCACTCCATATGGTACATGATTACTTATAATCCGGCAAGAGACAGCAGCGGGCAGATCATCGGCATTTCCATTAACTGTAGCGATGTAAGCAGAAGAATGGAGCGGCAGCAGGCATCAATTGAGCACCAGGGCAGACTTGACCAAATTGCTTATATGCAGTCTCATGAGTTTCGCAGACCTGTTGCTACGATTAAAGGTTTACTCAACCTGCTGGAAATGGATGAACACGATAAAGTTCAGCCACAATTAAAGGTTATCAAAAAGGCGATCAATGAAATAGACGAAAAGATAGCCGAAATTGTGAGTTTCACAATTAACCCGAAACAGACACTTACTGATTCAGCCAAATTCAAATAATCTTAGCATAGGTTTTTTGTCATAGTGAATACGAATAAAAGATCGTTACCTTTCCACTAATTATGCTCCTACCTGAGTATAGTTGTCAGAATATGGATCATACAACACTACCAAAAACAGAACGCGAAGCGTACCAGCATAAAATTGATGAACTTGAATCAAGACTTTCAGAGCTGAGTGACTTTGTAGAAAATGCTTCGATCCCTTTACATTGGGTAGATGGTAAGGGTATCATTCTTTGGGCAAACAAGGCTGAACTTGATGCACTGGGCTTCGAAATGGACGAATACGTGGGACAGCCGATTAGTGCTTTCCATGCAGATCAGGACATTATCAACGATATCCTGGTACGCCTGACCAACAATGAAACACTTACTAATTACCCTGCGAGATTAAAAACTAAAGACGGGAGTATCAGACATGTTCTGATCAGCTCAAATGTGCTTAGAAAAGACGGTAAATTCATCCATACCCGCTGTTTTACAAAAGATATCACCGAGCTTAAAAAAGAGGAGCAAAGAAAAAATGATTTTGTGGCCATGGTAAGTCATGAGCTAAAAACCCCTTTAACAACCATTACCTCTTTCATTCAGATCCTGAAACAACGTGCCATAAAACAAAAAGACGATTTTGTCACCAAAGCTTTAATACGAACAGAATCTCAAGCGATCAAAATGGCTAATATGATCAATGATTTTCTAAATCATGCCAGATACCAGGAAGGAAAACTGCAGTTAAATAAAGAACATTTCAATTTAGCAATCCTTATCCGCGAAATTATCGAAGATGCGAAATTCATCACGAAAGAGCATACAATAGCTGCGGTAAATTGTGAAGGTATCTCCGTGTGGGCTGATCGGGAAAAAATAGGGCAAGTGCTCAGTAACCTCGTGGGGAATGCCATTAAATATGCGCCCAATGGCGGCGAAATTACTATTAAATGTGAAATAGAACTGAATAAAGTAAAAGTCTCTGTTACCGATCAGGGAATAGGTATTGATGCCTTAGATCAGGAGCGTTTGTTTGAACGTTTCTACAGAGCGGCCGATGATAAAATCCCCCTCGTTAAAGGTTTTGGTATAGGCCTTTACCTTGTTTCTGAAATTTTACGTTACCACCAATCGGAAATTAGGGTAATTAGTGAGCTGGGAAAAGGGTCAACCTTTTATTTTGAACTTGATGCACATCCTGAACAGACCTCAACAAATAAAGCTGCTGATCCGGAATAACTGCTCTAAATGAACATATATTTTGTTAATGTTGATCCGAAATGCATACATTAAACGTATTATCTACTACCTAAACGTGTATTATGGGCAAAATTGAGACTTCTACAGCAAAAGATGCACAACTAAATTCTTCCCGACAACTACTTGAATACCAACAGCGTATCACACATATACTGGAGAGTTTTACAGATGGATTTTTTGAAGTAGATAACAACTGGATAGTAACCTATTGGAATAAAGAAGCAGAAAAACTACTCCATATGTCCAGAAATCAAGTGCTGGGTAAAAATTTATGGGAGGTATACCAGGAGGCAATTCCCTTAAAATTTTACGCTGAATATCACCGTGCATTGGAAGAGAACATTTCCGTACGTTTTGAAGAATATTTCGAGCCGCAGGATCTTTGGGTAGAAGTTGCAGCCTACCCTTCCGGTGCTGGTCTTTCGGTGTATTTCAAAGACATTACTGCCCGGGTAAAAGCAAGAAATTTACTGGAACTCGAAAAGAAAAAGTACGAAGATCTGTTCAATTTTAGTCCTATTCCCCAATGGGTATATGATTTTGAAACACTTGCCTTTCTTCAGGTCAATGAAGCGGCGGTAAAACATTACGGTTATTCAAAAGCAGAATTCCTGAATATGACCATAAAAGATATTCGTCTGCTGGAAGATATCATTGTCCTGGATGGAATCATGGCCAACAAGGTGACGATTGGGCAATATAGCCAGAGTACAGTTAAACACCGCAAGAAAAACGGAGAGATTATCGTTGTAATGGTAGAAGGCAATTCAGTAACCTTTGAAGGCAGGAATGCACGTCTGGTATTGGCTATTGATCATACAGAGAAAGTAAAAGCAGAGCAAGATCTGCAAATGGTTTTAAACAGGTATAATATCGTTTCTAAAGCGACCAGTGATGCGATCTGGGATTGGGATATCAAGGCTGGAACGGTACAGTGGAACAAAGGAATCAAAGGTATATTCGGACATAGTGATGTAGGCTTTGATTTTAAATGGTGGGAAACCAATGTACATCCTGAAGACCTGATTCAGGTGCAGAAACAGTTTGCCAGCCTGATAAAAAATAAACAGACTAAACAGGTAGTAGAATACCGTTTCAGGTGTGCCGATGGAAATTACAAACATGTGCTCGACCGCTCTTTCATTATATATGATGCAAATGGTGAAGCTATCCGATCTATTGGCTCTATGCAGGATATCAGCGAAAGAATCAGTCATATCAATGCAATTGAGGCCCAAAATAAAAAACTGACAGAAATTACCTGGATGCAGTCCCACAGCCTCCGTGCACCGCTTGCAAGAACACTGGGATTAACAGCATTAATTGCTATGGAAGACAATGATATTCAGGATTTAAAGGAGCTTTCCGGAATGATCTGTGATGCTGTCAACGAACTCGACACAGTGCTAAAAGATATTATTAAGAAAAGCAGTTAATTGCCTGTTGCCACAATTCCTCATTACCGGCATTCATATTGGCTAATAATAATACTTTTTTTTTAATGTATTTCTCCGCATGTTTCCGATCATAAGTTAAGACCCATTTCACATTATAAATCAGGTCGGCATATTTAACCGTTTGCGCAGCCGCACTCATGCTGATCAGTCGTGCGGCTTCCCGATTTTTCCGCTCCGCTTTACTGAGCCCGGGATAAGCATCCGCCGTAAAAACATCAGTCAGTTCCACTACACAGCTGGTAATGAATGCAGCATCCCTATCTGGATAACCAAAACGGCGCAGTGCTTCCATCAAATCTTCCTGCGTTGAGTCCGTGTCTTCCAGTAAATCATGGCAAAGGCCAATTTCATAACCCAATGTTAAGAAAGGCGCTGCCATTTCCGCCACAGCTATCAAATGATTATAATAAGGTTCTATAGTACGCCTGATGAGCTGGGCACCATGCTTTTTCTTTACCCATTCCGTTAATCGTTCTTTAGCCCCCATTAATTCAGCTGTTTTAAAATGACGTAATTTGTTATTACTACTTACTTTGCATATAAAAATAGAACATCGCCTTCACGATTTGGCTCATTCCCCTTTTCCCGGCAATCCAATCGGCCACGCTCGACCTGTCTACACCCGTCTCGAATGCAATCTGTTTAATCCTCACGCCCTTTTCCAGCATTTTTTTATCTAACCATGCGGGATTCACAACCGAGGTTGGCGATGCCAGATAGGGTGAAAGATTAACCTGCAGCGTATAACCCGGTAACCATTTATCAAATACTTCATGTGTTTTTTTCAGCAGGGCTGCTTCTGTTGCATATTTGCCGGAACGTGTTTCCGATTGTGCCGATTCCAGATGAACAGTATTGCCCTCTACTTTTAAAATAGAAAATTCTATGTTCGACTGCGATTTATGAATTCCCGCAGCTGTTTCGAGTTGTTCCAGCTGTTCTGCGTTTGAATTTGTTTTTAATTGATCAATGCCTATAATAATGCTCATGGAGTGAATTTGATTTTTAATAAGAGAGTTTAAACATAAACATTATGGACACGCCTTTGTTTTTAAACTCATTTATCCAGCCATCCTAATGCGCAAAAAATTACAGTTGGTTTCGCATAAAAAAAGGACCGCATCATCAAGATACGGCCCCCTGTTTTATACGGAACTAACTGTAGTAATCCTAGTTAATTAAAAATGGTAGCCAACCATTAACGAACCTGTACGTGGTCTCATTGGCTCCAGCGTAGTCCATCCTTTATAATATTCTTTGTTAGTTAAGTTATCCAGTTTAACTCCGCAGGTAAATGAACCTGTAGCATAAGAAACTGACGCATTCAATACGGTATAAGAAGGAAGTGCAAATACACCAGATGTATTGGTATTAACGATCAGGTTTTCACCCGCATAGTTCCCGCCGAAACCAAAGCCTAAACCTTTAGCAGATCCTGTCAGGATTTTATAGCTAAACCATGCGTTGATTAAATCTTCCGGACCAGCACCATTAGGTCTTCTTCCTTCAGCGTCACTCCCTGTATTGGTCAGCTTGCTTTTGTTTTTGCTATATCCGGCAATGATGTTGAAACCAGGAAAAGGATTAGCATTAATTTCGGCTTCAAAACCTTTGCTGTAACGATCACCGCCCTGTGTGTAAACGTTGATATCAGGAGTTAAGATAATATTTGAAACCTTGATATCATAATAGCTCAATGAACCCGTTAATTTACCATCAAAAAGGTCGGCCTTGATTCCGCCTTCCAGTTGATTTGCCTGTTCCGGTTCGAAGGTGATTACTGAAGGTACGTTGTTGTTGACAATTGTTACCGGCGCCTGGTTAGTGAAACCATTCATATAGTTACCAAATACTGATAATTTATCTTGCAATACCTGGTAAACCAATCCGAATTTAGGCGATAAAGCAGTTTGCCCGAATTTGTTTTCCGGCAAGGTGCTCAACCCACCATTCTGAAAACGGTCGATACGTAAACTCGCCATACCAGAAAATCTCGGTGTAAAATTGATTACGTCAGAGATGTAAGCGCTATAAGTTTCCTGAGTTGTCTTCGAAGGATTATAACTCGCACCCTGATCAGCAATCGCTTTTTGTGCAGCTTCACGCGTTAAGATCCCCGTATCATTACCTTTAACAATAACTCCACCCAATGCGGCATAGTTAGAACTGTTATCAATATAAGTTCTGTTCAGGTAGTCTAATCCTACCACAATACGGTTGCGCATACCACCCAGGTTAAAGTCGCCCATAAAGTTCTGCTGAATATCTGTCGATTCTGTAGTAGAATTCAGATCTGTGATACTTCTACCAAAAATACCATTTCCGGAAACTATTGCCTTTGGGGTAACCGTAGTATCAATTAAGGTACCCTCATATAAATAGGAATACAAACCAACGGACTTCGCACTACCTCTGGAAATTAATGTTTGAGAATTCCACTGCTCCGACATTTTATAATTCATCTGCCCCTGTACCGTGTTAACAGGATTCTTAACTGACAATGAATTACTGGTATATGACTTTTTCGGATCATATCCTAAACCTTCCAGTGTTGTTTCTTTCAACGGTGCATTCCTGCTGAAAAATAACATCGTTGGATTTGTTCCCTCAGAACTTAAGAACTGTGCATTCAATAAGAATGATATTCTGTCATTTAGCTTGTAAGAAAGTGAAGGTGCAATAAATCTTGTTTTTTTAAAACCCGCATCCTGAAAGCTATTCTCATCATGGTATGCAGCATTTACACGGAATAAAACCCGATGTGCCGAATCTAATGGTGTATTCACATCTGCGGTAATCCTGTTTAATCCATAACTTCCGCCTGTATAGGTTACATCAGTTGCTACAGCATCAAATGGTTGCTTGGTTACGGTGTTGATCAATCCTCCGTAAGAAGTAAGACTGCTGCCAAATAATGTTCCTGAAGGACCTTTAATCACTTCAATTCTTTCCACATTAGATACGTCCAGAGATCCGTTCGTTAAACCTGGCAACCCATTTACCAAGGTAGGTTGTACCGCAAATCCTCTTAGCGAGAAATATCCTGCTCCATCAGTACCACGACCAGTAGATGACCATAATTTATCTACACCGGGTGCATTCTTAAGTGCATCATCATAGTTGGTAATCACCTGATCCGTCATTAATTCCTTAGAAATCACAGAATAAACCTGCGGGTTCTCCAGATTTTTTAATGGCATTTTCGACACAAATTCACTCTCTTTTACAGCGAACTTGTTTTTCTTACCACCACTCACCGTAACTTCTTTAAGCTGCTGATTAGACGCCTGAAGCGTAATTTCTAACTTAGAGATTTGTCCTGCCACCACAGTAACTTCTTTTGAAACTGGTTTCAGGCCAACTAATTTTGCAGTAAGCGTGTAGTTTCCCGCAGGAACATTTTTAAGTGTGTACATACCATTTCTATCTGATGTGCCATTTGCAACACCTGCAATACTTAGCTCAACCGATTCAGCTACCACACCATCCGATGTTTTTACAGTCCCTTTAACTGTTCCCGTCCCACTCTGACCGAATGAGACCGAAGTAGTCAGCATCATTATTAATCCAGTCACGAGGATCTTCAAGTACATTTTTGTCATATTGTTTTAATCTGCTATTTAGAATGATTTTAAACCGCAAACATACAAAAGTTCCTGCTTTGTAACGAAGTTGTTAAGACTAATTTTAAATAAGACAAAATGATGACAAAGGAATGATTCGTTTAAGGGTGAGTAACACGAACCCAAGAGGATAAGTTTAGATCCACCATTGGATACAGTTGGATATTTCTATATATGATATTATTAACAATATTTAATGAAATTATTTATATTACAAATTTAATTAACTACATTTGAGTGATAATTAACTAAACATATACTCCGTCCAAGATCAAAGGAAATACAATAAATCAACAACTATGAATTATGATATTATCGTAACGGATAATACCTAACCTCCTAATCAAAACCTTAATGGAAAAAACAGTATTGATCATTAACAATGAAAATTTGCAGTCGCCGAGCCTCAAAAGTCAACTCGCCAGGCTTTTACCAGATTATCACTTTGAATCTTACCATAACGCTGAAGAAATTGAACACGCCATAGAGAATCGATTTTATACGCTGGCTATTCTCAATATCCATGTTGAACAATTAGCAATCAGTGGAATAGCCTTGGCAAAGCGCATTTTTGAGATCAATCCAATCTCCAGCATCATTATGATTACTTCCCATAAAGAAGACTTTTTTAAGCAGTTTGAGTCAATTCTAGTCTCAGGAAAGGTGTTGGATGTGATCTCAAATCAGGCAAATTCAACCGCTACTGCATCCTTAATCAAACCAATCATTTTCAATTACTACCAAAAAATAGATCAACATGCATCTATACTAAATACCAGTCTATTGCAACATTATTCCGATGTTAAAAATGAAAAGGACCCTATTAAAAAAGGGCTACAATTTGAAAGATTTATCAGTTTGCTCTTTGGATTTCTAGGGTATAAGGAAATCAGAAGGAGAGTGATCGACTCTTCGCGGAACGAAGTGGATATCGTCATTAGAAATGAAATCAAAGACCCATTCCTAAATAAATTTGGCAAATACATTTTGCTGGAATGTAAAAACAGGCAGGATTATACGATTGGCAAGAATGATTTTATCATTTTTAATGAGAAACTGAAAAACTCCAACGGATTAGCCGAACTGGGTATTATTGCATCTACTGGTGGTTTCGCAAAGACAACCTATCTGGAGGCAATGAGAGGATCAGGCACAGCAAACAAGGTTCTTTTTTTATCGAATGTAGAATTTCTAAGTTTGATTGGAGCTGACGATAAAATTGAAGCCTTCAAAAAAATCATAGATGAACAGATGAAGAACAATTAGCTGTTCAATAGCCTAAGCAGACTATTTGAGCAGCCAATACATTATTACACTATTTATAATGGCTTTGCAGCTATTCCTTTTGCCCTCAGCTCTTCATAAACTTTAGGATCTGAATTGAACAAGGTCATCTTTTTCAAATTTGGAAAATGCGCAACGTCTTCAAAAGAGGCGATATCATATATCTCATCTTCACCATCCCACAGTGGACCAATCTGCATGTAAACTTCATTCCCTCCATCCTGATAAAGTTCAGTTACTTCTGCTGCAAGGGACTGATCTATTTCGAGGTCTTTAAAGTAAGCGATTACTTCCGGGATAGGATCATAACCTTCCTCATCAATGTCAATCTTACGTTTATCATACAACTTCACAAATTTATAGACATCAAATGCAGGCTGCAGCAGCTTTTTTGTATACATCAGCTCTTCAATGATTAACAATTTAAAATTGAAGTCCTTAAAATCGATTACCTGAGCCATAGTTGTTGTATATTTTAGATAAAAATGTCTGAGACCAGTTCAGAAATATAATGATATCTGGTTCCTCTGATCATGTATCATAATGAACACAAGCCCCTTAATAATGTTTCGCTTAAATGGTAAAATCTGCATTGCTGCATGTGCTAGTAAAATACCAAATCAAATAATTCTAAAATTTAGAAAATTTTAGTTAATTGCGCTGATTATTCAACAATAAAGGGCTATTCGCTTTTTGAGCGAAAAAAAAAGTATTATGATCATTTCTGAAAAGAACCATACCTATCAACATCAAATCAACCCGGATTTATCAAGCGTAAACTGGCAACATATACTTCACTTATTCCAAAAAATAAATTGGAAACATAGAATAGCGGAAGAAATCGAAAAAGCTTTCAGGTTAAGCACCACAACTATCTTTATCTATGATGAAGAGGTAATTA
>Ga0247813_10001170_pt1 | contig 20743 bp, 17 predicted proteins | sample UWRJL169409C1_FD_180719 | JGI IMG/M metagenome (GOLD analysis project Ga0247813, IMG submission 180719) | Plant litter microbial communities from Arlington Agricultural Research Station in Wisconsin, United States - UWRJ-L169-409C-1 | ecosystem: Environmental > Terrestrial > Plant litter >...
AACATGCTCTGCAAAGATGGTCCAAGGTCAGCGATCGTTACTACTTTAGGAGTAACAGGGTAACCTAATCCGCCCTTGATGATGTATTGATCAAACAATGCAGTAGGGATAGCCAGTACGTTCAGGAAAGAACCACTGTTATCAACACTTCCACCAAGTTGTATCAGGCTGTTGTAATCACCCATGTACAAACCTTTCAGTTTGATATATACCTTACGGCCTACAGGGTAGCTGGTGTAAAGGTTATTACCATCAAGACGGATGGTGATACCACCTGTACTATCCTGGATGCTGATCTGTTTGTAATAGTTACCGCTTTTATCATCGGCATTCACCACACCTGCAATGATCTCATCGCCGGTGAAACTTTCTACCTGGCCACTTATGTGCCTTGCTTTCAATGCAGCAATAGTAGTTGTTGGAACGATCCCCGGCTCTTCGTACAGAGGAGGATTGTCAAAATCTTTCTCACACGAAGTGAAGGTAACAGCAGATATCATGATCATGATCGCTGCAAAACTGATCTTTAAAAATTTGTTCATGGTTGTGTTATTTATTGAATGTTTTATATGGTTATTATTTAGAACCTCAGGCCGATGCTTGCGAAAAAGTTTAGGCCATAAGAATAGAATTGTTTGGCAGGGAATTTATTTACGTTCTTTTCTTCAAAGTCAAAACGCAATTGTTCGTAACCGCCGGAAACAAGATTTTTATTGTTCAGCAAATTGTTTACCCCAACATTAAATACGAGGTAAGTATTGTTGCTTACAGATTTGAAACGGTTGCGCATTTTCCAGGAATACCCTGCAAATGCATCTACAGAGAACTGGTCGTCCAATTCTGTCTGATCGATGATCTGGTGATACAGTTCAGAATCCCTGTCCAATCCTTCTACTGCTGCAGAAGTCCTGCGGATCGGGTTGAAATCCAGCCACATCTTCCTGAAATAATTCACGTTCACATTCACAAACCAATATTTCGGAGAACGGTAATCCAAACCGATCGTATAAGATTCCTGCGGAGTTGGCACCCTGAAATTGTTAGAATATACGGTCGTTTTTGCCAAAATTTCCGCACTGTTATCCACCGTTACAGTTGCCTGCTGACGGGTGTTATAATAGAACCTTCCGATCGCTGCCGCAGCATTTACGCTAAGCCCTTTGTATACTTTAGCTTCCGCACCAAATTCAATACCAGTATGGTATTTACCAATGTTACTTAATGCATAGTTAACAAAGTTCTGATACTGATCATTGTAGAAAGTCAATACGTTCAGCTGATTTTTGAATTCTGTATAATAACCGGTAAAACGCAATTTCACTTTCGGAGCATTCATGATGTAACCACCTTCAACTGAAGTGATCTTTTCGTTTTTCAGGTTATCCTGTTCGAAATCCCTTGTCCTTGGAGCTATATACGCATTTTCGAAGAAAGGCGCTTTGGTCATATAAGATGCGTTGGCGAAAATATAGTTACGGCCATCGAATTTATATGTGATACCACCTTTCGCACTGTAATTATAGAACTCATTCTTTTTAGATTTTCCAAAAGAATTATTCGGGAACAAACCGTTCCTTACATTACCAACTCTCCAGAAGGTGGTGTAAGAATGCTCTCCCGCCAGGAAGAAATCGATCTTGCGGAATTTGAATACGGATTGTACCCAGCCGCTTGCTTTTTTGATGTTGATATCATAATCGTAACCAAATTTATCCCCTACCCTCAGTATCCTGTTCGGACGGTTAAGGTCATTCTGGTTAGCAGTGGTATTTCCCTGGAAATCCCTTTCTGCAAACTGGTTAACATCTAAATAAAAATCACCACCCAGCAGATCATTTACTTCTTTATAGTAATTATTCTTCTGCGACTGGTACATAAGCCCTGCAGAGAATTCTACATTTTTACCCAAAGTAGTGTTCAAGGTAGTATTGAAGTTGTACTTGGTGGTATTGATGATCCTTTCTTCCAGGATATACCTTGATCTTTTACCAGATACATCGTTTCCGGCAATACCATCAGCATTTTTAATGGTGCTGAAAGATGCATAATTGGTATTATATAATTTATCCCAGTTGATCTGGCGAAGGTTCACATCGTTTTGCAAAGCTGCCAATACAGAACTCTGCAGTTCCGGTGTCAACTGGTAGCTTGGCAGGTAACGGTAGTAATCCGGCCTTGGATCCGGTGCATTATACCAGTCGATAGCAGTAGTGCTTCTTTTACCAACAGTTAGCGAAGCTGCGGTCAGCAACTGCATCTTGTCGGAAATTTTCCAGTCGTGGGTCAGGATCCCGATCGGCTGAAAAGATTTAGCTACGCTTGAATTCCTTTTTTTACCATTCTGGTAACCCCAGTAAGGGTTGTAAAAGTTGCTTCCGGAGATATCCAGCATTTCCTGTACAGAAGCACCCTGGCGGCCACTTTCTGTTGGCGTACCAAAAGCTACGAAAGACAACAGGTGCCTGTCGGAGAAACGTTTGTCGACACCAACATACAAGGATGACCCGTCATAATAAGTACCATCTGCAAACCCTTCGTCAGCCCAACGGCGCGAACCGGAAACACTGAATGCCCAGCCTTTTTTGTTCAGGCCGGTAGAATGAGTTACCATCAGGCGGTTGTTGTAGTTCCTGTTGGATACCGCGTAATTGATGCTGGTCTGGCTACGCTGGTAAGAAGCCCTTGTATCAAGATAGTTGATCCCTCCCAATTCGCCGTAGGCGTAAGTGGTTGGTTTCATACCTAAAGTGTTGTCTTTGTTTCGGGTAACATCGTTCAACCCACCCCACAATCCATAAGGAGTGAAGCCATTGTCGAGGTTTTCCATCGGCGCTCCATTCATATATGTACCGAACATATCGGCGTCATAACCACGTACCCTGAAACGTACTGCGCCAAATTTGAAAGCGGCAGCATTCAGGAACGGATCCCTGCCGGCGTTCAATACAGAAGAAATATTCTGGGCGCTTCCGTCATTGGCATCATCGTCCAGTGATACTACCGGGATATTATCCACGGATATCTCCCTGATACCTTCGATGATAGTCGAATCTGTTTTAAGCGAGTCTGGCTTTGGCTTCTCCTGGGCCGATGCCGGGTGGGAAACCACCAGCATTATCAGGCCTGCAGCCATCAATTTGTAGAATTTTTGCAGCATAGTTTTTTTATTGAAGGGGCAAATGTAAGGGTACTTTGTGTAACTGGTTGACATTTTTTTAGAGTTGTTATAAACATAATTTTAACTTAACAATTTTGAATATGGCCATATATATATCTTTGCGCACATTATTTTTTATATGATAAAGACACTACTCACTGCAATTCTGCTGTTTAGCCTCACAGGTTTATTTGCACAGAATAATTACAGGGTATCCCTGATCGGGTTTTACAATCTGGAAAATTTTTACGATACGATCAACAATCCTATGGTAAATGACGAGGAATTCCTGCCAAACAGCGACAGGCACTACAATACACATATATATATGGATAAGGTAGACAGGCTGGCTACTGTTATCTCGCAGATGGGTACCGATATCACCCCCGACGGGCTGGCATTGCTCGGGGTAGCCGAAGTAGAGAACGATACCGTACTCAACGACCTTATCCGTTCGCCGAAGTTGCGTGACCGAAAATGGAAGATCGAGCATTTCGATTCACCGGATTTCAGGGGCGTGGATGTGGGGTTATTGTATAACCCAAAGTATTTCAAGGTTTTGCACAGCAGGCCCTTGTTTGTAAAATTGCCTGGCGGAAGTAAGGATTCTTATTTCACCAGGGATGTGTTGTATGTAAAAGGTTTACTTGATGGAGATACCGTACACGTATTTGTCAATCACTGGCCTTCCAGGTCGGGTGGCGAAGAACGTTCTATCCCGGCGAGGGCTGCAGCAGCGGGTGTGTGCAAGCAAAGGGTGGATTCCATCATGGCGATCAATCCGAATAGTAAGGTAGTGATCATGGGGGATCTGAACGATGATCCGATCAGTCCGAGTGTAACCAAAACGATCGGCGCCAAGGGTAAGATCAAAGATGTAGGCGTATCCGGTATTTACAACCCATGGACAGAAATGTATAAGAGAGGGATCGGAACGCTGGCTTATCAGGATGCCTGGGGGCTTTTCGACCAGATCATGGTATCGCAGGCCTGGCTCGATAAAGCGCAACCGGGATATTTTTTCCAGAAAGCAGTCATCTTCAACCGTGAGTTCCTGGTACAAAAAACCGGTAAGTTCAAGGGCTACAGCAAAAGGACCTGGGATGGTAATACTTACAACTACGGGTATAGTGATCACTTTCCGGTGTTTGTGGAGATGTTGAAGAAGGTGAACTAGAAACTCTAAAAGGTTCAGAAGTTCAGAAGGTTCAAAAGGTTGCATGCTAACAGGCTCCTTTTGAACCTTTTATGTTTTTGTATTACTGGTATAAATTTGTACATCAAACTCCATTTCACGGGTATTTTAAACTATGGTTTCCGCTAAGGGCGTGACAGGAAAAATTCCCTTTTTTTTGTCACGCTTTCCGTGACATTTTTTTTGCTTTTTTCTTACCTGTCACGGTACATTCGCTTTCACCTGACCTGAATATACCTCGCTGGTCTTTACCGGCTTTACAAAGGAAAAGCAACAACTCCTCTCAGTTGTCAACTGAGAGGAGTTGACAACTGCTATGAGTTGACAACTTAAATCAAGCGACCAATTCAATTTCGGGGCGTCTGTATCAAAGCCGGCAATATTTTTAATCCGAAAGCAGCGACAACGAACAATCGGTTATCTTATTGTTACGTGGATAATTTGTGGCGTCTTTTTTCTGCCGCAGAGTATCCAAAACCCCTATCTTTACACACTTATCACATCTATCTATCTGAAAAAAAATTGTATGAAGAAATTTTTTACACTCTTATCCTTGTTGTGTGCAATAAACAGTTTTGCCCAGGTAACCATTTATTCTGAGAATATGGGTACCACCACAACCACAACTCTTATCAATGCTTACACTGGTTGGCAGAATGCCAGTCCGATCGTTTACTCAAGCTCTACGACTCCCGCCCAATCGGATGTAAGAAGTTCAGCTGCTTCTACAGGTTACACCGGAGCCAGCGGAATCACGAATGTATTCATGGGAACCACCGTTGGAAATGCCCGTGATTTTATCATAAGCGGAATCAATACTTCCGCTTATACCAATGTGCAACTCGCTTTTGGTCTGAATACTAACAGCACTACCTTGTTCCTTACGCTGGAGTATAGTACAGATGGTACTAATTTCACACCTGTCAGCTTTACTAATCCTACCGCAACCGGTTGGTCATTGATCAGTGGCCTGTCGCTGCCTGCAGCTGCAAACCTCACTCTGAAGTTCAGTAAAAATAATACTGCCCAGTTCAGGATAGATGATGTACTGATAACCGGCAATGGCGCAGGCATCGCAGCACTTACTGCCGGCCCTGCGGTAACAGGACTTACAGCAATTACTCCATCCGCCTCCACTACCGGTTCTTATAATCTTGCCGGTACAACCCTTACAGGATTCCCTGGCAATATTACTGTAACACCTTCAGCAAATCTGGAAGTATCGCTTTCAAGTGGTTCAGGTTTCACAGCAGGGCCTTTGCTGGTTCCATATACCAGTGCTACATTGACAAGTACCCCTATCTATACCCGCATTGCCGCAGGTACAGCTGTAGGCCCCTTCACAGGATCTGTTAGTAACAGCGGTGGCGGTGCTACGACTGTTACTGTAAATGTAAGTGGAAATGTTCTGGATCCTGAACCTACCGTGCAAGCTACCAACGTTTCATTCTCGGCCATCGGCAATAATGGTTTCACCGCTAACTGGACAAATGGTAACGGCGCAACAAGGATCGTAGTAGTAAGGCAGACAACTGTTACAGCAGTAAATCCTGTCGATGGAACTACTTACTCTGTACCGGGCAGCACAGGTACAGGAAACAGTGTCGTGTATAGCGGTACAGGAAATAGTGTAGTAGTAACCGGCCTGTTGGCAGGAACCAATTACACGGTGAAAGTATATGAAGCAAACGGCACTAACTATTTGCTGGCAGATGCTGCCGCTAATCCAAATGCAGTAAGCACTACCGGCGTTTCTCCTGTATTGACGCAAATAAATTTCACCGGAGTTTCTGTTCCTCAATACATGGCATTCGGCGAAAGCGGCAGCCCTGCAGTAGCTACCCGTGTTCCGGTACTTTTTTATGCTACCGTAAGCAACCTTACCCCTAATACTACCTATAGGTATTACACACAGGGAAGTAGCGCTGCGACTGACTTTGGTTTAAGCCAGACAGGAGCTGGTAATTCTCTTTTGTTTGATTACACTGCAAGTCCTGTTACTTATACTTACTCCAGCAGTTTGTCTGTTACTACAGCTGGTGGTTATGGTAAATTCACCACCAATGCTTCCGGTAGCTTTACCGGTGCATTCGCTATCGTACCTACAAATAATACCAGGTTTGCAGCAGGTAATGCACTTTATCCATCTATTGCACTGGCTTTGGATATTACCACCCCTACTATACTTAACCGTTTCGCCCTTGACCAGGCTATCACCCCACTTGTTTTTGCTACCACTTCAGGCCCTAACGATGGTACTTTCATCAAAGGAACTTCCTCTGCTACTCCAGGTAATGTAGTTGCACTCTGGAAGAGTGTTGACGGAAACCTTGTAGCTACAAGGCCTTTGGCCATGACACTTGCAGAGAATCCTACTATTACAGGTTCTGCATGGGCAGTGAGTTTTGTGCCGGGTTACGATCAGAGTGCAGGCAGTTGGAATACTATCATCCCTAACGACAATCCAGAAGGCGTAAGGCTTATCCAGCAATTCAACCTTTCTACAGGTCAGCCAGTAGGTTGTAATAGTGATGCTGATGGAGTTTGGCCTTCAGGCGCAAATACGGGTGACCCTACAAACGGATACCTTACACCAATACAGATCACTTCAGGCGACGCTCCGCTCAATGCAGGTGCCTGTTTCGGAATCCTGCCAGTTAGCCTGGTAAACTTTACCGCTACAAAAACAAACAGGACTGTTAACCTGAAATGGACCACCGCACAGGAATTGAACTCAAGGAATTTCGTGATCGAAAGGTCTACCGATAACAGGACCTGGACCAGCATCGCTACTGTTGCGGCAGCAGGTTTCAGCAACACTGCAAGAAACTATGTATACGTTGACAACAGCCCTGCAAAAGGTATCAATTACTATCGCCTCAAACAAGTGGATATTGATTACAGGTCGGTAACTTCTGCGGTAAGGCCGGTATTGTTCAGCGAACAATACGCTATCACTGTAGCACCGAACCCTGCTACCGATTTCATCAATGTGTACATCGCTAAAAACGACCAGAAAACCACACAGGTGATCGTAGCGGATATCAATGGCAAAGTGATTGAAAAACGTAACACCGGCGACCAATTGCTGCAGATCAGCACCAGCCGTTTTGCCAAAGGCGTTTACTTTGTAAAAGTGATCACCGACGAACAGACCACTACTCAAAAAGTGATCGTTCAGTAAGATAAATCTTTCAGTACCTGTTTTTCGTAATTAGCTGCAACGGCCGCTGATTTGCGAAAAACGGTAATCTGCAACCGCATCAAATTAGTTACCCTACGGTAATGATTTGATGCGGTTTTTTTGTAATTTCACCCCGCATTCAAGCATCCGGAAAGTAAAACATCAGATCATTATCAAATCATCACCGAATGCAGGTTTCAACTCGTATACAAATGAAAATACACCGCTCCTTATGGGCTCTTTTCCTATTATTTTCTGCTGGCGCAAATGCACAGAATGTAGGCATTGGTACCGATACCCCTAATGATGGCAAACTGGAGATCATTTCCGCTACCGGCAACCAGTTGATCAGCAGAAATACTGCTGCCAGTACCGGGCTTTCGTTTTCAATTACCAATACCAACCCAACCCTTGGTTTCAACGGAATGGCAAATTCTACCAATGATGGTTACCGCTACCTTGGAACCGGCTTTGCAGGTTTTCTCGACTATTCACCCGTAACAGGCACTTTCAATTTCTTTTCAGCAGATGTAGCGGGAATCGCTGCTAATGCAGATATAACCGGCGGAACCTCTTCGCTTTTTTCTATCAACCGCCTGGGTTACCTGGGCCTCGGACAGGCAGCGCCGCAGGAAGGATTGCATCTGAAAGGTAAAAATATCCGCCTTGATAATTTATTTGATGCCAGATCTGTAATGCTGCTCAGCGGCGACGATGGCAGGCTGGGTGGCGAAATCAATTTATTTTCAAATGGCAGCGCCGATAGTACCGTAGTGATCAAAGCCAGCAATGGCGATGGCCTTGGCGGCGATATCGCTCTCATCAACCCGAGCACGCTTACAAGAACAGTGCAGATGAATGGCGGCCCCGAAGGTGGCGAGATCAAATTATTTCCTCACGGGGAAACCGACAGCACCATCATCATCAAAGGCAGTAATGCTGTTGGCGATGGCGCCGAAATATTATTCGTAAATCCTGTTACCGATACCCGTACGATGCAGATCAGCGGCAATTATAATTCCTCCGGCCGCAGCAGGATCGTCGTGGATGAACTGCAGATAAAAGGCGGGGCAGATTTTGCAGAATACTTCGACATCACCGCCCCTGAAAATACTCCTCCATTACCGGGCATGCTGGTTTCGATCGATGAAAATAATATCGGCAAACTGGTAGTGAGCAATACCCCTTACGATAAAAAAGTAGCCGGCGTTATCAGTGGGGCCAATGGGATCCTTCCCGGTATGACGATGGGACATAAGAATACCATTGCCGATGGAGCATTTCCGGTGGCCATCACAGGGCGCATCTATGTAATGGCCGATGCCAGCAGCACCCCGATCAATCCAGGCGATCAATTGACCACCTCTTCCCTTCCGGGATATGCGATGAAAGCTACCAACAACAAAAAAGCACAGGGCGCTATCATCGGCAAAGCCATGAGTAAACTCAGCAGTGGAAAAGGGATGGTGCTGGTACTGATCGGTACAAGATAATCCCGGACAGAAAATCATTTTCATGAAAAAAATATTGTTCATCATACTTTCCTTATTTCCTGCTGTGTGTCTTCATGCACAGCAAAAAGGGTATGATGAAACCCGTTGGCAAAATATCATCCTCGAACCCGTACCTGTTGAGGTAAAAATGAGCGCTCAACTTTACCAGTTGGCAAAACTTGCCGAATCGGATATTGCTGAAGCGAATGCACGATTATTAAACTCCACTTTACGACATCGAGTTGCAGACAAAACCGTCAACATCGAGATCGTATACCGCAGCGATGAAAATCTTAAAGACATAAAAGACAAGATCAATACTTCCTATCTCAAAACTGCTGGTTTCAACATCGATCTTACCTGGAAAAACAGGGCAAGCATCTGGGTCAAACTTGACAAGTTGTTGAGCCTGGCGACATCTTTGCAAAAAGATTATTTCATTTTCCAGGTGGTGATGCCTTCTGCGGATGACCAGGGCCCCGCGGCTGTAAACAGCACAGGATATAAAACCGGCGGCGGCCCGGGTGGTACAGGCCGCCGTGTAGCGGTTTTTGATTACGGCTTTGCCGGATTGCAGGCTTCTATCAACTCCGGCAATGCGAAGGCTCCTGCTTATGTAAGCCTCAATGGTACGCCGAGTACCGTAGCGGGCGTAAACATCAGTGGCCAGGAACATGGTACAGCTTGTGTAGAAACAGTATACGATCATGCGCCGAATGCCAATTACGAATTGTACGTGACCGATAATGCCACTGAAAGAGGCAATGCTGTAAACCTGTGTATATCCCATGGCGTAAATGTGATCTCTATGGCCATCAGCGAATACAACACCGGTTGGGCAGATGATTCAGGGCCGGCATGTGCTTATGCCAATGCTGCCGCAAATGCGGGTATCATCTTTTGCACCAGCGCAGGCAACAGGGTTTTTAATCATTATGAAGGATTGTTCAAAGATGCCAATGCGAACAACCGTCATGAATTTTCCGGAACGGAAGAACGCAACAGGCTGATGACAGCTATTTCCGCAGGAAGCAACACACATTGTTATCTTAGCTGGAATACCGCCAGCGGTGCAGATTATGATATCGCCATCTGCCGTTTTGATAACAACGTGGTATTGGCCAATGCTGCTACCGTAGGCACTACCGCCGCGGCATTTGAATATGTAAGCTGGACCAACAATACCGGGGCAGCTGTAAATGTATATTTCAGGGTTACCAAACGCTCCGGTGTGGCTACCAATATAGAAATGTTCACCGCAGGTGGAATTGATTACCAGTTTTACCAGGCAGCTGGTTCTACCACATCTCCCAGCAACTGCACCAGCCCGAATGTAGTATCAGTGGGTGGAGCAGACCTGGCATATTTTGAAGAACCATCGGGTACAACGGATATCATCCTGGGCTACAGCGGACAAGGCCCCACCAATAGCGGAAACCTTGCACCAAAACTCACTGGCCCATCACTCAACACGGTATTTGTATATGGCGGCGGGGTATTCAGCGGTACGAGCAGCGCTACGGCAAATGTAGCAGGTGCATTCACCTCATTCTGGAGTGCAAATCCTTACCTCGATGCCACCGGCGTTACACAGATCTGCTACCGCACTTCTACCCTCTACCGTGATTGGGGAACGGCAGGCGCCGATAACATTTACGGCAACGGTGGAATGCAGCTTTATTCATGGGAACCTAACCTGCGCTACATGTACAGGCTCCCGGCGAATGCCGCGGTGACCAATGCTACCCGTTCGTTTTATAACTTATCGGTAGCCGAAGCCAATGCTCCCACCGATTCGAAAGTGATCCTGCTCAACAGCGGCAGCTTCATTGAAAATGGCGTGTATGGCGGCCCTCCGGGAAATGGCAGCGGGAAGAAGATATTGTATATTTCACCGTTTCCTTTTGATGGGAAATTTGGATACTGATTTTATTACACGGATTATTACGGATTACACGAATTAACGATTGGAGGGATGTGCCTTTGGCGGGTTCGAAGCAGAACCAGCCAAAGGCACATCCCTGCACATACATCATTCCACAATGTCAATGTCTTCCTCCCGCAGCAAAGGCTGATTTTTAAACCGTAGTAAAATATTTCCTGTGGTGATCACATCTTTCTGACAATAATTGGCGATGCGTTTCACATTTTTTTCTTTCCAGTAAACATCTCCTACCATACTTCCATCAATGTCGTCTTTGGGAGAAGGGATTCCCAGAGCGGCAGCAAGAAGTTTCAATGAAGTATAGTGTTTATAATCGCCGAAACGCCAGTATTGAAAAGTGTCAATGATATTTGTTTCCCAGGGTTTCATGTTTTGAAAATCAAGGTAACGGGGTAATGTAAGATTATTGATGATCAGCCTGCGGCAAATGAACGGGATATCGAATTCTCTGATGTTATGCCCGGCAAAAGTCCATTTGTTATTGATGGTTTCAATTTTTTGAAGCGTAGCAAGAAAGTCCTGAAGGATCTTCTTTTCATCATCCCCATAAAAAGATTTGATACGCATCCTCAATTGTTGCTCTTTATTAAAATAGCCGATACTGATGCAAACGATCTTTGAAAACTCAGCCATGACGCCGGCCCTCATGGGATAAAATTCCCCTGCCGTGGTGCCTTCCGGCACTACCCTCGCCACTTTTTCTTCCCAGAGCTGCTGCCAGCTTTCATTCATCGATTCAAAATCCGGGTGCTCTGATACCGTTTCTATATCAATCAAAATTATATCCTCCGTTCTTACCTGTTGCATAGCCTTTATTTTATTCCTTTAAATTACAACTATATCCATAAAAAAACCCGCTGTTTTAGCGGGTATATGATGTTGTTTTTCTCCTCATTACAGGGTGATTCCCACAAAAACCTGGATAGCCTGGTTTTTCCATGTCTGCCTGTTATCAATATCATTGATATCTGTAAGTCCGAGTTTATATCTTGCTCCAAGATTTATCAGTGGCAACTGTACCCACAATCCACCGATAGCACTCCATTCTGCCTTTTTGAAGATATCGGCATTGGTTTTCAGGCTGTCGACAGTTTGTTTCAGCAAGCCATTGAAAGCCGGGCCTATCTGTAGTTTCACCCTTTTGCTTGGCCCAAGGTTCACATTCAGGAAAACCGGAACTTCCAGATAATTCAATTTTGCCTTACGCTGGCTTCCGCCTAAAAAAAGATCATCGTATACATTATCAGTTCCACTACTGAATTCGGACGTGGATTGTACAAAACTTACTTCCGGTTGAATACCGATCTTGTTGGTAAGATTGAACTGCATGAACCCACCTATCTGGTAATTGAAATTGAATCCGTCTTTGTAAGATTGTCCGTCGATCTTATTGATATTCACTCCTCCCTTTGCACCAAAGCGAAAGAAATTTTCACGGTCTCCGCTTAGTGGATTCCTTTGTGCGAAAGCAGAGAAAGTAGTCATTGCCAGCAGGCTGAACAGCAGTTTGTGCTTTATCATGGTTTGTTTTTGATTTTATTAGCGAAAATTATACCAATCGGAATTCCTTAAAATAAAAAAGAACCGGCAAAGCCGGCTCCCCATTTATCAAACTCCAACAACAATATTTTTACCAGCTGCCTGGTACCCATACATATCCACGCCGCGTATTTTTCCAATAACCCTGATGATAAACTTTATTTGGCCTTGGCGCAATCCAGTAGCCTTGCCGGTAAGCATATCCTCTGCCTACGCGTACGTAACCAGGTTCTACCCAAACATAATTTGGACGGGGAGGATTTGTGCGTACAACTACCGGAGCTACGGGCCTTTCTTTAACGACTACTCCCGAGGGGCGGCAGGATGTGAAAATGATGGTGAAAAAAATTATAGATAATACCGAAAGTATATTTTTCATAATAGGTCATTTTGCGGGTTTGATGGGAGAGGAATGGAAAAGTTTAAAATGCGGCAAGAGATTTTTAAGATAAAGAAAACAGGTTGGCACAACTTTAACAATTGACGATGTTCCACGGATAGGTAGTAGGTTCGCTGTAGGTTCGCCTTGTCTTCGCTGTAGGTTAGCTCGTGGAACAATTTATTCGTTTGGATCTTCGCATCCATCTTCCAGTCATTGAGATGAGTTGCGAAGCACGAAGCAAAGCAATCTCTTCGCGTTGCTCTCCGAGTCATTGCGAGGAACCAAGCAATCTCAACGTAATTTCCTTCTATATAAAGGTATCACCAATGTTGTAGATCCTCCCATAAGTCCCCGCCAGAAGGATTCATCATTTTAATCAATTCTTCTTTTTGCGATCTGCTATAGAACATATAAGGAAAATACGAAGAGATTGCTTCGTGCCTCGCAATGACTCAGCATTCATGACTCGCAATGGCTCAGCATCCGCCAAAACAAAAACCCCGTTCTTTTCGGAACGGGGCCTTACTATTTCATTTGCACATCTGCACACTTGCAAATTTGCACATTTATTAGTCTTCTACTTTCAGCTTGCCTTTAGACTTAGCGATAATTTCTTCCGCTACGTTGTTTGGAGCCGGAGCATAATGGCTGAACTCCATGGTTGAAGTTGCACGGCCAGAAGACAATGAACGAAGTTGGGTTACATAACCGAACATTTCGCTCAAAGGAACTTTAGCCTTGATAACCTGAACACCATGTTTGCTATCCATACCTTCCAGCATACCACGACGACGGTTAAGATCACCTGTTACGTCACCCATGTATTGGTCCGGAGTAAGTACTTCTACTTTCATGATCGGTTCCAGCAAAACTGGTTTCGCTTTGCGGCCTGCTTCACGGTAACCTTGTTTAGCACAAAGTTCGAAAGAGATCGCATCAGAATCCACATCATGGTATGAACCATCGGTAACCCTGATCTTCATATCCACCATTGGGTAGCCAGCCAAAACGCCATTCAGCATACTAGCCTGGAAACCTTTGATGATAGGAGCGATGAATTCTTTTGGAATAGATCCACCAAAGATCTCATTCACAAACTGCATACCGCCCTGGGAGTTTTCAGGAAGTGCCAGCCATTCTGCATCAGCAGGGCCGATATAGAAAGCGATATCACCGAATTTACCACGGCCACCGGTCTGTTTCTTATATGTTTCACGGTGAGAAACGGTATCACGGAAAGCTTCTTTGTAAGCCACCATCGGTGCACCCTGGTTGATCTCCACTTTAAACTCACGTTTCATACGATCAACGATGATCTCAAGATGAAGTTCACCCATACCAGACAGGATCGTCTGACCGGTTTCTTCGTCTGTACGTACACGTAAGGTAGGATCTTCTTCTACCAGTTTAGCGATAGCCATACCCATTTTATCAACGTCGGCCTGAGTTTTAGGTTCGATCGCGATAGAGATAACCGGTTCAGGGAAGGTCATAGATTCCAAAACGATCGGATGATCTTCGTTACACAAAGTATCACCGGTTTTGATATCCTTGAAACCTACTGCCGCGCCGATATCACCAGCTTCGATGTAGTCTACAGGGTTCTGTTTGTTAGCATGCATCTGCATGATACGGCTGATACGTTCGTTCTTACCTGTACGGGTGTTCAGAACGTAAGAACCAGAATCCAGACGGCCGGAGTAAGCCCGGAAGAACGCCAGACGGCCTACGAAAGGATCGGTCATGATCTTAAATGCCAAAGCGCTGAATGGTTCTTTTGGATCTGCATGACGAAGGATTTCTTCACCGTTGTCAGGATTTGTTCCTTTAACAGCTTCGATATCCAGCGGGCCAGGCAGGTAACGTACTACCGCATCCAGTGCAGTCTGTACCCCTTTATTTTTGAATGAAGAACCACACATCATCGGAATGATAGAGATGTCGATAGTAGCCTTACGGATAGCTTCGTGCATTTCTGCTTCGGTGATAGTGTTTGGATCATCAAAGAATTTTTCCAATAATTTTTCATCGTATTCAGCAACGGCTTCTACCAGTTCCTGGCGGTATTGGTTTACTTCTTCTACCATTTCTTCAGGGATCGGAACTTCCTGGAAGGTCATACCTTTATCAGCTTCGTTCCAAACAATACCTTTCATGGTGATCAGATCCACGACACCCTTGAAGTTGTCTTCTGCGCCGATCGGCAACTGAAGGGGAACTGCTTTTGCACCCAGCATTTCACGAACCTGTTTTACCACGTTCAGGAAGTCGGCGCCACTGCGGTCCATTTTATTTACGAAACCGATACGTGGTACTTTGTAGCGGTTAGCCTGGCGCCAAACGGTTTCAGACTGTGGTTCCACACCAGATACGGCGCAAAACAATGCTAACAGGCCATCCAGTACACGAAGAGAACGTTCTACCTCTACGGTAAAATCCACGTGACCCGGAGTATCGATGATGTTGAATTTGTATTGTTTGGTATCCGGGGTTTTCTGCCCCTGGATCATCGGGAAGTTCCAGAAACATGTAGTTGCAGCACTGGTAATAGTGATACCCCTTTCCTGTTCCTGAGCCATCCAGTCCATTGTTGCACCACCATCATGTACTTCACCTATTTTATGGTTCACACCAGTGTAGTAAAGAATACGTTCGGTAGTTGTGGTTTTACCGGCATCGATGTGAGCGGCAATACCAAAGTTGCGTTGATAACGTAAATCTGCCATTTTTCTATTTTTAAATGTTGAATTTGTATGTTGATTGCTGGTTGCCAGCCTGTTGTAAAAACTATTATCAATTGCAGGCATAGCTTTCCCCTGTAGGTAAACCTCATTTCTTTAAAGGTTTAGGGGCTTATTATGGATAAATTATGCTCTCATATAATGCTAAATCAGTACAGCTCCATCCTATTGCGTGTATCGTTTAGCGGCGCAAAGATAAGGGTTTTTGGGAAAATGACAAAAAGTTTAGGGTTTAGAGTTTAGGGATTAGAGGAGGAGGTTTAGGGGTTTAGTTAGCCCCCGTCAGCGTTCGCAGACCCTGACGGGGTTAAACAGTATAGAATCGTTTAGCCTCTTTGAGTTATTTTTACCGGGTTATGCAGAAGATCAGATTTTTCACATTCCTGGGATTGTTCGTTTTTAGCTACCTGCTGTTTATCATGGGCCTACTGATCTTTACCAAGGTAGATTCTGATGCTGGATTTTTATTAGCCACAGGATTTTTATTTTTCATGGCTGTTCATACTATCTATTACCTGCTTTTTTATTTTATTGTAGTCGACGCCATCGATATAGCTGTAAAAAAATCTCATTTGTTCATACTGCCAATGCTTTACTGCTTCATCCTGATGTTTACCAACGGAATATGGAAAGGGAATATGGATGCCTTTCCTTTTGCGGCTATATTTATCGTAAATCTTTCTTATGTGATTTATTTAAAAGTCCGCAGAGAACCGGCTGTAAAAAGCCAGCCTTCAATTCGTAAATTTAATAACTAGCTATCGTACGAGTATGTTTGTTCTGTTGCCGTTGGAAAAGGGTTGAGAATTTAAAAATCTGAGTACTACCGTAACCTTTAACTTTGAACCTTCAACCTTTCCCCATGCGAATAGCTACTTACAATGTCAATGGCGTAAACGGCCGTCTGCCGGTACTACTCCGCTGGCTCGAAGAAACCAAACCCGATATCGTATGCCTTCAGGAACTGAAAGCACCGCAGGAAAAATTTCCGGAAGCGGCTATTGCCGCCGCAGGATACAATGCCATCTGGCTCGGACAAAAAAGCTGGAATGGTGTGGCCATCCTCACCCGTGGATTGGAAATAAAAGAAGTACGCCGTGGATTACCCGGTGATGACGAAGATGAGCAAAGCCGCTACCTCGAAGCCATCGTCAATGATATGCTGATCTGCTGCCTGTATCTGCCCAATGGCAATCCGGCACCCGGACCAAAATTCGATTACAAACTTGCCTGGTTCAAACGCCTTCAGGAGCATGCGAAATATTTATTGAAAGAAGATGTGCCGGTGATCATGCTCGGCGATTTCAACGTGATGCCCACTGAACTGGATGTATACAAACCCGAACGCTGGATAAATGATGCGTTGTTCAGGCCGGAGACAAGGGCTGCATTTAAAAAACTGGTTGATCAGGGCTGGACGGATGCTATCCGGAAATTATATCCCGATGAAGTGATCTATACCTTTTGGGATTATTTTCGCAATGCTTATGGAAGAAATGCAGGATTGAGGATCGATCATTTTTTACTGAGTCCGCACTTTGATAAACGATTGAAAAAAGCAGGCGTAGATAAAGAGGTACGAGGATGGGAGAAAACGAGTGACCATGCACCGGTGTGGATTGAATTGAAGAAGAGTTGAAGGTTGATGGTGGAAGGTTGAAAGGCATTGCGAATATGCAATTGAATGATAGTTTACTTATTGCAAAAACATATTTTGATGAACAGCAAACTACCCTCCTCCATCAAAAACTTAAGGATATGGTCAGAGAGGATCTTGGCAGATGGCTCAAAAGGCCGGAAACAATTGCTCTATTTTGTCCAGGATTTTGATATTAATAATTACCGGAAATTTTATCATGAACTTCTCCCATTTCTTGAAGAGCTGGCGAAAGAAGAATACGATATGTTTCACTCACATATTATTAAGTACGCCGACAACCTCCGGCTTCTTGATGATGCCCTGTATGAAAGTTATTGGACGAAATTATTGGGTGATTATTTGTTTGGATTGACTTTATACCCGAGATATGCCGACGATCTTTTAGCAGCGATAAAAGAGATCAGGGGCAATGTGGAAAATATTGAATATGGGCTTACAATTTTATAAATATCAGGTTGCATTATGGAGATCATAAACTGGATCGACAAAAAATATGAAACGATCATTCGTGAACCGCAATTTAAACAGTATTTCCATGGCTATACTCCTATAAATATGGAAGGTTCAAATTATCTCACCAACCGTGCACTGGGTATAGGCCTCGTAATGAGTGAGGAATTTCATATCACTTCCATTCACCTTTTTTCAGGGAAGAACATGCGGGAAAAGAAATTTGATGGAGATATCATTTATGGGTTAAATTTTTCCATGGATAGAGCACAGATCAACAAAAAATTTGGAATTCCTCAAAGACATGGGGGCGGAATGGAAGTAGCTCCTTTTGGTTACTTCTATTGCTGGGATAAATATTATTTTTCCCACTATTCCTTACACTTCAAATATGTTCGTGATAATTCGGGCATCCAACTGATAACCATCATTTCACTAAAGATTGAAGACTAATTGAATTCATTCAGCCAGTGATCATCAAATCAGGAATAGTCTGATGCTACAGCTTGAACGGGATTTTTCCGACCGATGCGATAATTGATTCTCTGTGTAAATGAAAGATGAACCTTTTTGCGAAAGAGTGATAGCAAAAAAAACAGGAGGTATCAATAAGCGCCATCTTTAACGTAGCGCATACCTGAAAAATGCCCCATTAAAAAAAATGGCAATCCTATTATTAAAAATATAAGTGGTAGGCCCCAAAGCATTTTGAGTGAAAAACTATAAGGCTCAATACCATTTACTACCGACTGATGATTGAGTACAGTTATTTTCAGGGAGTCTTTGTTTTGCAGGCTATCTGTCTGCGCAACAGAGAGCGTCTGGAATTTATCGGACAGCATCGAATCATTTTCAATATACTCATATGAAATAACCCTGGGATGGATGCCATTGATCGTAACATTTTTTTTTGTTGAAATACACTTGATCCTGGCATCGGTTATTTTTCCTGAAGCGATGATCCTCTTGTAATCATAATTTTCGTAAGGATCTTTCAATAATTTTCCGAGTACCCAAAAAAGAGGCATGATCACCACCAACACAATAATTATAAAGATCAATCCAAGGATAGAAAAAGGTGATTTTGCGACAAACCCTTTCCGGTAAAGCTTTAGTGTATTATTTTGGATCATACTTCATCCAGGATAAAATGAATATATTGTTTGACAGAATTATTACTTTGCAATATGGAGATAAAAATCGACGTTCCAAAATACCATCCGGAAACAGGTATTACTTACAAATGGGAAAATGGATTTCATATTGAGGTAAAAGTGGTGGATGGGATCATTCAAATAAATGCCAATCCTGAAGGGCTGATTTCGTTAGCCAACCATTTATTAAATCTTGCACAAACGGAAGTACCGCCGCAACACCATCTTCATTTTGATGAATTCAATTCCTTAGAAGAAGGCTCCTTGGAGTTGATGTTTCAAAAAATATGATCCCGGTTTTATTATTCGCTTCTGTTAAAGATTTCTTATGCACAAACACATCAGTTACAAATTTGATTTTTCAATCACCGCTCTCCATTCCTATCCATTTGCAGAGCTGAAAGATCTTTACAATAAAGGCCTTCGTACATCCCTTTCTTTAAAAGGAATATCTGTGATTGAATCTGAAAATGTGTGGTCGATCACATCGGGCGAAATATTCTCTTATTATCTGAACGAAACACTAGAAGAGTTCCTGGTCAAATCTATGCTGAATGCTTGCAAAGTAATTCCAAAAGGAGAAGATATTATCTCGTGCTTGTTTGTGAAAGTCGAGATCCTTGAGGGTACTACCATGCCGGGATTACATCTCGGTCATCCGTTAATAAATTTCCTTTCAGCAAATAATGCTGTCATTGATGTGGATATTTATGACATGAGAAAATAACCATGCTGCCAGTTTCTCCCGGCAGCATTGCTTAACAATATCATAACCCGCATCATTTCTTCCCCACTATCAAAGCATAGATCACATACAACCAACCCAGCAATCCATGTATGATGGCCCAAAGAATGGATTTATTTCTTGTCCAGGAAATGGCTACCGCAATGATAGTCCCAAGCCCAATACCAGGTGCGATATATACAGGGCGTGCATAACCTGCATTTCCTGTGTTATCTACCACACAGGAAGCAAGCAATAAGATGATGGATAAAAACGGAATTATTTTCTTCAGCATAAAATGGGTTTTAGAAAATTTATATTTCAAATAACCCGCCAGTTTTTAACCACTAAGTCACCAGGTTAACAAAGGATCACAAAGCTGATAACCCTCTTTATGAATCTTCGTGTTCTTTGAGGCTTTGTGGTAAGATTTTCCCCATTTCGTCACCACTTCTTCCTCATCTTCACTTGCCTTTTCCTTTTCCTGTTGTACATTTGCGCCTTCCCAATCAAAATTGCTTGTCAGGGTGCTTGCACCAACGGTCATGTATTGGCATGCCCGCATGAATATTATTCATTAAAAAAAATAAAACATATGGCATTAGTAGGTAAAAAAGCTCCGCAATTCTCTACAGGAGCAGTGATCAATGGTGAGGAGATCGTAGAAAATTTCAGCCTTGATCAATATATCGGCAACAAGCATGTGATCCTTTTCTTCTACCCGAAAGATTTCACGTTCGTATGCCCGACTGAATTGCATGCTTTCCAGGAAAAGATCGCTGAGTTTGAAAAAAGGAATACCATCGTTGTGGGTGTATCAACCGACACGGAAGAAACACATCTTGCCTGGTTGAATGCACCAAAAGAACAAGGCGGTATCCAGGGCATCACTTACCCGTTGATAGCCGATGCATCTAAAGTAGTGTCGCTCAACTTTGGCGTATTGGCTGGTGAATATGCGTTCAACAACGAAACAAAATTATGGTCTTTCAATGGTGCACCTGTAGCATTCCGTGGTACATTTTTGATTGATAAGGAAGGTATCGTCCGTCACGAATCGATCAATGATCTGCCATTGGGCCGCAATATCGACGAATACCTGCGCCTGCTGGATGCACA
>Ga0247813_10001171_pt1 | contig 20737 bp, 13 predicted proteins | sample UWRJL169409C1_FD_180719 | JGI IMG/M metagenome (GOLD analysis project Ga0247813, IMG submission 180719) | Plant litter microbial communities from Arlington Agricultural Research Station in Wisconsin, United States - UWRJ-L169-409C-1 | ecosystem: Environmental > Terrestrial > Plant litter >...
TACCCTTTTCCCCGTATCACCCCAATTTTTACATCAGGGTCAACTTCCAGTTTTTTCCTGAGTTTTGAAAGAAATATTTCAGGACTTAGTTTTCCTTGCGGGCTTTCTCTGCAAAACTCTTTTTACTCTTGTTCTTTGCGGTGAAGGGAAGTTTCGCTAACCGCAGAGAAAAAGAGAGAGCAGAGGTTTCGCAGAGATATAAAATTCTTCTTAAGAACCAATCGCAAGCTTATACCCTTTTCCCCGTATCACCCCAATTTTTACATCAGGGTCAACTTCCAGTTTTTTCCTGAGTTTTGAAAGAAATATTTCAGGACTTAGTTTTCCTTGCGGGCTTTCTCTTCGAAACCTCTTTTTACTCCTGTTCTTTACGGTGAAGGGAAGTTTCGCTAACCGCAGAGAAACAGAGAGCGCAGAGGTTTCGCAGAGATATAATATTCTTCTTAAGCACCAATCGCAAGCTTATACCCTTTCCCCCGTATCACCCCAATTTTTACATCAGGGGCAACTTCCAGTTTTTTCCTGAGTTTTGAAATGAACATATCGAGGCTGCGGCCTACTATTACCCCTTCATCTTCCCATATCTCTTTTTGCAGGCGGCTTCGCTCGATGATCTCGTTAGGAGACAACGCGAAAATGAGCAATACCCGGGTTTCAGTTTTGGTGAGTTCGATGCTGTTGCCATTCATCATAAGTTTACGTGCTTCCGCATCGAAGGTCATTGCCCCCAAAGTGATAGTATCGGTATTCAGGCTTTCCGGTAGATCCGGCAGATCGGGTAATTCCGGTGAGCCGGGTAAGGCCTTCTTACTTCCCGTTCTCAAAAAAACAAATCCTACAAATGCCAACAACGACAGGCCACCCAGGAAATATCCATCCTTTGTTGTAATGATACCTGTCGGTTCAAATTTAATGTTGATCTTATAACAGCTCGTCGGTTGCTTTCTTCCCAGGCAGGTAATAATATCATCTTTCTTAGCCTGTGAAATGGCATAGCCATAAGCCACGCTGGCATCAGAACAGTTAACCACGTTGACCACATATTTATCGGCAAGCGGGTCTTTGGTCAGCAAACGCCGGGTAATATTTACCAAAGAATCTGGCTGAAAAGTAAAGGTATTTTCAAAACTGACCTGGTATTCGTTGCCGGAGATCTTTTTCACAGGAAGTACCCTTGATGTACTGTCGCCCGACTGAAGGAGTACTTCATGCCCGATCCGGCGAAGCAAAACTTCCCTCCTGGCAATATCAAAATCCCGGCTGCCCGCCATACGGAAAGCCACGCATATCAAAGAGATAAACGTTAGTAGTAGTACTCCGGACAGGTATTTACGTTTACCAGACAGGAGATTCAGGCTATCCCGCATAATGTCAAAATTTATTTTACAAAGTTTACTTTATTATTTACAATCCAGATAGGTATGGCCGAAATAAATGAAAGTATTTTTATTGCCGATCTATCAGGCGATGGATCATGTAAATTAAAACCATAAAAATCATGAAAAAAGTAATGTATGTGCTGATCCTGCCACTGCTGGTAGTAAGCGGGCTGGTATTTGCCAACCGCAGCATCAAAAAGGGAACTTCTGAAAAGCCAATCTCCAAACCACTCTGTACCTCCCAAAAGGATGCGGCCATGAAACAATGGGAAGCTACCCCTGCCGGTATGCTATTCAAAGAATGGGAGATGTCTCCCGCTGGCCAGAAAGTGTATACCTGTGAAGCCAAAATCATGAAGTCCCTCCGGGATTTTAGTAACATGGAAGGAGTGATCACTTCACTTTCTCTTCCGCCAGGCTCAAGATTGGGTTTCGGGGTGATGGTGAAGATCAATGAAGAAGATTATATCCTGAATTTCAACGCGGAATCAACCGATGAATTGAAGCAAGTACAAACCCTGAAAATCAACGACAAAATAATCATACGAAGCCACAATGTATCGCATGCGCCCAGGTATGCTTATCCGATCGTATCGGGCGACTATGTGGAACGGGATGGGAAAATGATCTACAAACGTGTGCTTCGCAAGGGCGGTTGTTGAATAAATGGATTTGGCTACATGTGGCCGACGGATCAACGGCGGTTACTAATCGATAGGGTCATCGCTGCCGACAAGGTGGCTGGCTGAGTCACGTTTGCCGCCGCCTGGGGATCACCTGGCGGCGGCTCAACGTGGGCAAAAAATCACCCTCCTGCAATACCAGGAATCTCAGGCCTGCTTAAGTTAATATTTTTTTACTTTGAATTCCGCCTCAAAACTTAGTGTTATTGAATTATTTACTTTGAAAAATGGAATAACATAATTCTTTTTAAACCATGCTACTTGCGATGGGAATGTAACCCATCCTTTACCCACGTCTTCTTTTTCAACTTCTTCCTTAATTACGTCACCGGAAGAAATATTGATTTTTGTAACATAAGTTTTAAAGGAAGCCAGTCCGGAGTTTTCGCAGGTAACGGCCCATAAAAAATCATCCGATAAGTATACAGCAATACCATCGCTGGACTCCAGGAATGTTATAAGCCTTTTGTCCACCACAATATCTTTTTCTACTTCAAATGTTTTTTTGTTATAAATAGTGATGATACTCCCTTCGCGGTAATAACTGGTGGGTTCGCGGGGACCGGAAAAATGCGAAAATTTAATTTCTTTTACTACAATGATCCTTTTTGGATCATCGAGTATTTGAATAGGCTCCAGACTTTCGATACCAGAGAAGTATTTTCCTTTTGCTTCTTCGTTTACGTTCTTTAACGACCTGGTATAATCTTTATTTAAAATCACCTCGCCGGCGGTCATCACTTTGTCGGCACTAAAATCAAACTTAATTGTATTGAGCACACTTTTTTTATCACTGTTATTGCAGGTGGCAGCAACAATAATACTTTGCTGGTTGTCTGATTCATTTTTGATCAGGTAGCGCAGGGCTGGAATTTTATCTCTTACGGAGAAAGGCGTTGATAGTTTTTTTACCAACTGCCCGGCCTTGTCAAATTTTTCTACTGTCATTAATTCATTGGTAAAGGAGCAGACATAAATATTCTTTTCTTCATCAGCAACTGCTCCAGCAAAATAAGCTCCAAGTGCTAAAGTCTTTACCTCGATTGTTTTTGATTCAAGCTTATTATCCAGTGCAACAACCTGGATCCCGGACGACTCTAAAAATTTTGTATCGGATCCGGACGGCCCAAAAAGCGCAAACCCTTCATCGTATTTTGTCTCACGAAGTAATAAGTAGCCAAAATTATTCTTAGCATCTTTTATAATAGATGCCGAGATCCTGTTTGAATTTTCTTTTTTTAAAACACTTTTTTCGTTTACAACATTACCCGTTTTTTTATTGACCAGCAATGCTGTGTAACCGTCAATTTTACGCCTTTTAACGTCAGCACCGATCACTAAAACATTATCCCCCATGATGGCCATGTCCTTCGGCACTGATTTGACAGGCTCCTCTGTGAACATAACCCCCTTATCGTTCATCAGACCGATACCATATTCATCCCGGTCAAACCTCAGCGCAGAAACATTCATGTTATCATTCAGTTTCAATTGTGATAATATCTTAAAATCCTGGCTGAAAGATGTGCTGCAATAAAAAATAAAAGAGGTCAGCAAGGCTGCAATTTTCGGGATATTCATATCAGGTGTTTTTTGTACGGAATTGATTGATCAGGGTAAATATATTTTTTGAATGCCTTTGCAAACGAATATAGCGATGAAGTTATGTACAAATTTTGATAATCGCACGCCGGTTAAAACGCCGGCTTTAGTTCGTGTGCCCACGGATCCGGAAGTTGACGGGCCTGAACGTGTTGCAATAAAACAGAAAGGAACGGCAGGATTTTTTCGTGCAGGATCCAACCTGTGCCTGCCATTCCTTTCCCGGTCAACCTACGCGGTTAGAGCTGTGCTCTACGGGCATTTAACGCAGAGATATGCGTTTGCAAAGCAGTGATCTGCCCTCCGAGTGCCACAAAATCTGCCTGCTGTTGCAGCATTCCCTGCAACCTGTAATTGCCTTCTTTTTTTAGCAGGCCTGCCAGCTTTACGCGAAGTTTCTGGAGCTCGAGCTCAAAATCGGTTTTGGCCGGGCCATCGGGCATGGTCAGGATGTTTCCTTCATAAGCGGTGCTCTTGGTCTGCACCGCTAAAATGTCCCGCTCTACATTGGGGCCATTGGTAAAGGAATCATCATTTTTTGCTTCCAGTTCTTTACGGTCGTTTTACAACGAAACGTATTCTTTGTTGGCCGCCTTTAGGGCGATGTCGCAGTCCTCTACCGGCGAAAATGGCGGAGGGATCTCCTTCCGTGAGACGCTGAGGCGTGGTCTCCTGACCTGCCTCGTTCGGCATTTACAAAATGCCAGTAATAGCTGGTGATATTTGTGCGCCGCAGGTCAGGAGACCACGCGGCGGCGACTTAAGTGTATGCCGCAGGTCAGGAGACCACGCGGCGACTTATCGCCGGATGATACTAATCCGGGGGAAAATGGCGGAAGGATCTCCTTCCGTGAGACGCCGGGGCGTGGTCTCCTGACCTGCCTCGTCCGACATTTACAAAATGCCAGTAGTAGTAGCTGGTGATATTTGTGCGCCGCAGGTCAGGAGACCACGCCCCGGCGATTTATCGCCGGATGATATTAAGTATCTAACCCATCTTTTCCCACCATGCTTTTTATGATTTTTTGCTTTTTCAAAAATCATGTTTTTTAACGATTGCCCCGGCTATTGCAGGCAGCTACTTTTACCCTATAAGTTTTGTATATGAAAAAGATACTCATTATTGCGGTGAATATTATTCTTGCAGCATCGGCTTTAGCCCAAAAGCAGGTTTTTGATGTAGTAAACTATACCCTACCCAAAGGCTGGGATAAAACAGAAATGCCGGAAGGCATACAACTGTCTGCCAAAAACGACGGAAAGGGAAACTATGCTGTTGCTGTTATTTTCCGGTCGGCGGCCACCACGGCTTCCTCACAGGAAAACTTTACTACCAGCTGGGAGAAACTGGTAAAAGGTACCGTACCGGTTTCCGGAGAACCAGCGATGCAGGAGCCTGTTACAGAAAAAGGCTGGAGCATTCTTTCGGGGCAGGCCAGCTATACCGATAGCGCCGGTAAAGGATCGGTAACGCTGATAACCGCTACAGGAAACGGCAAAATGGCCAACGTTGTGATCATGACCAATGCTGATAAATATCAAGACGAACTACTGGATCTTATAAAAAGCCTGGACTTAAATGAAGCGTCCACTGCGCTGGGTTCTCCGGTAACAGCTACCACCGGCCGGGGAAGCAAAAAAATTTATTCCATTACCGTTCCGCCCACCTGGAACCTGAATGCAGGGGAAAATAGTTTAACGCTGGAAAAAACTACCAATGCGGGACCGAGAATCATTGAGTTTATGAATATGGTAAGATCATCCGGCAATTTAGAAAAGGATATGGAACATATTTTCTTCGAGGTTTTTGATGGCTGGAGCCTCTATAACAGCCCCAACGATCTTTTATTTGAAAAAGGTGATCATGAAAAAGGGTTTACCTGCCAGGGGCTACCCTATTATATGTTAAGCAATAGCATTACTAAACCTGGGGGTGACGTTATAAAAGCTACCGTGTTGATTATACAGGTAGGTGCAAACGTAGCAATTATTAATACGGCTGATAAAATACTGGGCAGCGAATCAGAAATGGCGTTGAATTTTCTTTTATTCACTTTGAAAATAAATGGTGTTACCGAAAAAAATATGGACTATAAAAAACAGCTGATAGGTACATGGGCTTCAGGCAGCGGATCATACGGAAATAGTTTAATTGCTGCTACCAGTTACACAGCAGAAGGAAAATATTATGTGTTGACACAATCTTCTTACACGGTGGGCCATGATTATTATAATGACCTGATTAAAAGCAAGCAATTTAAAGGCGAAGGAGTGTTTGCCTTTAAAGGAAATGTGCTCGAAAGAAAAGCTGGTTCAGGCCCAACAACCAAATACTTCATCCGGTTTTACTCCAGGAAATATGGTAAAAATGAGTGGGGAGATTCAATGGGGTTGTATGACTGTAATTATGATAAAAACAAAATAGAAACGGTGCTTCCTTTTCGTAAGATTTAACCGTAATACCGATAAGCAGAAACACAGGCAGTTAAAGACACAATGCTTCAACTGCCAGGTGGATTGGGATGGAACCAATAAAATCATTCTTTTTAACGATTGACCGCGCTTTATACGCGACCTACTTTTATCGAATAAAAAATGAATCTATGAAAAAGACAATTCTTTTCTGTTTGCTTACACTGGGAACTGGTATCCTGGCACAGGCGCAGGTGCTGAATAAACTAAAAACAAAAACCAAAACCGCGACAGAAAATTCAGTTGACCGGTCTACTGACAAAGTAGTGGATAAAACCATCAACCAATCCGCGGACAAGGCTACAGACAAGGCTTTAAATAAGGCAGGCGAAAAATTAAATCATCTTTTTAAAAAGAAAAAGAAAAAAAACGTTGACGATCTGCCAGCCGTAGTGCCGGCAACAAGATAAAGTATAAATATATTTTGAAGATGCCGCTTTTATTTCCTGGAACGACAGCAGGGCCTGCAACAACGCCAGGGCAACAACAGTGGCGATCAAACCGTAAAGGGTTTGCCGGATCTGTTATAACTACGATGCATGCGGAAATTGCTGAACAGTACCATGAACGGTTTTGATGCAAAAACCGGCCGGGCATGGACGGTTACTCCTCCTGATTTTTAAGTACCAAAATACTATACCTCACCATGAAAAAGTTTTTGATCCTTCCATTAGTTGTGTTTATAAATATTGCTGCCTTTTCGCAGGGAATAAAAAAAATAACTGACCCATTAACGCCCTGTGGTTCACGTGCAGATGTTGACGATATGCCTGGTATTTATACTGACCACAACAATACAAAATATGGCTTTAGTTTAAAAGGCACACCCGCCGAAAAAACTACGATGATGAAAAACCTCATCGCAGTGGAAAAAATGGAAGAAGCCAGCCGCAAGGATTTTAAATTGACGGGATGTGCCGCCAGGGTAAGTTTTGCAAGGCCCGGCAACAGCAATTATGGTAAAAATGTTTATGCGAGCTATGGGTACAGCCTGGGCGTATATGCTTTGGTTTGTAATGTTAACCAACACGCCAGCAAAATAGTAGATGAATACAGAACAGTTTTTAGAGTTGACTTCAATCCTTCTATCATGCCGGGGGGCGTACATGCTGTAGGTACGGGTGAGTTCAATATGAAAAATGGAAATCCGATGTACGAAATTCCTGTACAGGCAAAAGTGGGCCCCAACTTTGAAAAAGACAAAAGCAACAATCCCAGCCATGTATCGCAATATATTTCAGAGGCAACCTTTATGGTTGCCCGCTCTGATAACTATAAAGATTATCATAGCGATTTTTTAAAACTCAACAATGGTAACGGCTATGTTGAACACTGGGAAATGGGTGCCAGGTATGATACTCACGGACCTGATTCCTATCAATGCATAGATCGCCGTTATTTTCTTACCAGGCCGGGAGTGCCTTTACTGGTTCCCGTTAGCCGAAAACAGTACCTGCTGGATATGTTGGAGTATTTTGAAATAGAGAAAGCCAATTTTGAGTATGACAACGCAGAAAAAATTAAAAGGATAGGAAATAATACGGCTGACTATGCTAAAAAAACACTGGCAGCTCTGGAAGCGGATAAACTGGCGTACCCCAGGATATATGAAGCAAAAAAAGCAAAAGTGAATGATCTGCTTGTCAAACAAAAACCGGAATGGTTACAAAAACCGGCAGTGGTAGATCAGGATAGATTGCTAAAAGATGCAAATAAAATCCTGGAAGCTTTGGGTAGGTTTTATGATGCAGAAGGAGAATATAAATGTGCCCTCTATGTTTTAAACCCAGCCTATTTTGTCTCCAATAACGGACAAGCTGCAAAACCTTTGTTGATAGAAGTACAGTTTCGGTACGAGATCACTAAAGATTATGGTTACTCTTCAAGGTTGTTTAACAATTGGGAACAGCATTTTGATATCGCTGCGTTGCGAAAAATGATAGAGTGACACTTTATAAATTCAATCTTTCGATCAATAATAACGCTGATTACACAGCAGGTAAGCCAGCAAAACTTACTGATCCGGGTGGATCCGGAAAATGGATGCAATAGCTTCAATATAATCAGTCAATTCTTTTATTATGAAAAAAAAGTTTTTATTCACCGTTATTATTATAATGTCAGTAGTTTTTATTGGCATTTGCCATAAAGCTGCCGCCCAAACCCTTATAGCAAGCTATCCGTTCAATGGCAATGCTGATGATGTAAGCGGTAATAATCTTAATGGGACCATTATTGGCCCACCCGCTTTTGTGGCAGACAGATGGGGGAATGCCAATAGTGCAATATATTTTACCGGGGGTGTGGGCAACCGGGTAGAGATAAACGACCATGCGTTATTGCATACCGCCAGTATTACCATTACAGCCTGGGTGAATGCAACGGGTAACTCGGGCACGATCAAGACCATCGTCGATAAACCTTTAGGCACGGGCCAATCCGACAGCTGGCATTTTGGCCTTACTCCTGCCTGGAATTTTTCCAGTTGGTTTTTTAACGACCCCGGCTCTTCCGTTGGGTCCCAGGTTACTTCACCCGCCACCACGGATGAATGGCATTATGTGGTGGCTACTTTTAGTAATACTACTAAGCTGCACAAATTGTATGTAGATGGTCTTCTCAAGGCAACCAATACTTTCAACAATACCATTGGCTATGACAACAATAAAATGTACATAGGTGCGGCACTTGAAAACAATGGGCTGAATTTTCCCATGGATGGCGTACTGGACGAAATAAAGATATATGACGACAGCTTTACCGAACAACAAATAGCCAGCGACTATGCTGCTGCCATCTCCTATAACAATCCGGGCAGCGGCAACGCCATTTATTTTAACGGAACACAGGATAATTATGCACTGCTCCCTTCCCTGCTAAACGGGACCAATATATTTACAACCGACTTTTGGGTAAAAACCACGGACAACAGCTCTAATCCTACCTTCTGGCAAAATCCTATGCTGGTGGGCAATGTGAACCCAGCCTCTCCCGATGGAGATTTTGGGATAACGCTCAATAATGGCCAGATAGGTGTATGGAGCGGCATCTGTAGCTGCGGCGACCAGGTGTTGCAAACCACCAAAACAATCAACGACAATACATGGCATCATGTGGCAGCCGTGAGTGATGGCACCAGCCTGGTATTATATGTGGATGGCATGCTATTGCCGGGAAGCATCAGCACCGCAGGAGGAACATTGCAAACAGCAGAAAGGCCGTGGACCATTGGCAGGGGCAATTCCTGCTGCTCGAACGGCTCTCCTGCCAATGCAACGATAGATGAGTTCAGAGTTTGGAATGTAGCGCTTACCCAGTCACAAATCAGGGACCGGATGTGCCGTAAAACAGATAACAGCGATGTGCTGAACAGCAACCTGGTGGCCTGCTATCATTTTAATGAAACCACGGGTACGACGGTTGTAGACTCAAAAAATTCTAACCATGCTCTTTTAAATCTTGGGGCCAGGGTGACCAGCGGTGCTCCCGTGGGCAATGCCTCTGCACACGATTATATCAACATGGTAAAAACAACCTCTATAAGCCATGCTAGCGGTGAAAGCCTTGCCGTTACTTCTTTGTCTGGCAACCCCGATGGCATACAGGTATACAGGATAGATGAGCAGCCCAATACACTAAACGGCACCCTCAGTGTAGGTGCTATGAATAAATACTTCGGTGTTTTCCAGGCGGGTGGTTCGTCGCCGCAATACACCGCTGTGTATAATTATACCGGCAACCCTGGTATAAATGCCGGTAATGAAAACTCACTTGCTTTATTTAAACGGGCTGATAATTCGATTACCAATTGGATGAATGGTGCGGCTTCCCTGGATATGAATGCTCATACATTAACGCTCACCGGGCAAAGCACCGAGTATATCCTGGGAAGGGCAGGTACGCTGCCGCTTCACCTGCTTACTTTTGAGGCCGCTAAACAGGGCGAGCAGGTGCTGCTGCAATGGCAAACATCCGATGAGATCAACACATCGCATTTTGAAATAGAGCGCAGCAATGATGCAGTTGTATTTAAAAAGACCGGCATCGTACATGCTGCTGGCAACAGCGGTACACAGCATTACAACTTCACCGACAATGCACCTTCACCCGGTATCAATTACTATCGCCTGAAGCAGGTGGACAGGGATGGACGGTATACTTACAGCCCCATAGCTAAAGTAGTGTTTGAAAAAGATGCGGCAGCGTTAACAGTTTTTCCTAACCCCGCAGGTAATACCATCACTATAAAGTATACCGGCGATCAAAAAAAGATAAGGCTTGCCCTATTCGATCTTGCCGGCAGGCAGGTCATGTATAAAGAATTGAACGATGGAAGTAGCTGGCAGGCAAATGTGTCGGGTCTTTCAAAAGGAACGTACACTATACGCCTCAATGCCGGTGCGAAGAGATCATTTATAAAATTTGTAAAGCTGTAACTGACCTGCAGGATCAATAAAATACCTGATCTTTCATCTATACAAAATGAAGAAATTATTTTTAGTTTCTATTGTACTTCGTTTGCTATAGTTGGAATAACCTCGTGCAGTGTACGCGCCCTTGCCCTTGTTTTCCTTTTGGTACGCCGCAGGTCAGGAGACCACGCGGCGGCGACCTACGGAAATGACGAGTTAAATATTTTTGGAAGGTTACTAACGCCGGCGAAAAGAACCATTGTTCGCAATGTTTTATTTCCTTAAATTTGATCCTAAAGAAAATATCTATCTTATGAAAAAATGGTGTTTAATACCAATGGTATTATGGTTGTTGTTTATTTCCACGTCTTCCTCTGCTCAGCTTCAGAAAGGAGACATAGTTGCCTTGGGCTTTAATTCAGATCAGCCTGTTGCTGATATAGATGGGGATGGTTTTCGTGATGACAAATGGGCAATTGCCTGTTTGAGTGATATACCAGCGGGTACGGTTGTGCATTTTACGGATGCAGGTTTTAATGAATCCTCACAATTTTACGTCAATTCTACTATTGAGGGGCATCTTACCTGGACCATCACCAGTGCGGTGCCCGCGGGGAAAGTTTTTGCTATGGACTGCGCAGATGGATCCAATTTGGCCGATCTCAATGGTGCAACCTCTGGCAATGGAGGGTTAACAGACTACGGAACAGTTAGTGGTCATCTGGGTGGTACAGTCGGGATGTTCCCATTTGCAGGTGATCAGATAATTATTTACCAGGGTACCAGCGGGACTACCACGGGGGCTACTTTTATCTATGCTTACAGTACACAGCAGAGCACAACGCTATCAGGCACAGGCGTATGGCAGACGAGCGGCAATGTGACAAATCAAGCTCAATCCTATCTACCCACCGGATTAACCAATGGTACAACAGCGTTAGCGCTGACAACTAATGTAAATAATACATCCAGCGGCCCGGGAACTTTAGGAACCCCAAATTACGGTTTCGATAATATGATCTATGCAGGCATCAGAACGGGAACCCGGGCACAACTCCTTGCCGCGATTGTTAACCCCGCAAATTATATAGGGGATGATACCAATCCATATGCAATAGGTATTGGCGCGGGTTTCAGCATCCCTTCCGATTTTACGATTACCGGCACATTACCCCTCCACTGGGGCGAAGTAAGCGGAAGTATGAAAAACGGAAAGGTATCGATGGAATGGGAAACCATTCAGGAAAGGAACAGCAGTCATTTTGATCTGGAAACCTCAACCGACGGCCAACAGTTTACTGCGCAACGGAGCGGTATACCCGCCGCAGGGAATAGCGATAACAAACGTTCCTATCAATATGAATTTCCAACAAACGCTTCGCTGATCTATGTAAGGATCAAACAGGTGGATATAGATGGAAAATACAGTTATTCGAAAATAATTACGCTTAAAAATGAGCATACAGGAACTTTCCAGCTCAGGAATAACCCTGTGGTAAATGAACAACTTGTTTTCACCGTTCCGGAGGGCTGGCAAGACACCAGGTATTCGATCTTCAGCGCTAACGGGCTTTTACTAAGATCGGGAAAGCTGGGCGCAAGTAATGGAGGAAATAAAACGGTAACGCTTGGTAATATCCCGGCAGGTACCTACCAACTGGTGATCTTCGATAAAGCTCAAAAAATGAGCCGCCAGTTTATTAAATTGTAACAGGCGACGTTTCACATCCCGAGACCTTAGCGTACAAAAAAAGAAATTGTCAGCCTCCGCATGTACCGATAATGATTATAAATTTATCGGTACATGCGTGAGCCGCTGAGGCGTGAGTTCCTGGCCTGCCGCTTCTGAAATTATGAACCAACAATTTTAATATGAAGAAAAATAACTGATTTTTTCTTCACCCGAATGGGTCACCTTTTAAAACACAATCCCTCACTCCCTCCCATAAGTAACCCGGGCGTGGCCTCCCGGCCTGTCCGTTCGAAAATTATGAACTACCTATTTTAATATGAAGAAAAAAAACAACTACTGCTTAGCTAGCCATGGTAGCTTATGCTGCCGGAAAGGGCAGGCCGGGAGGCCATGCCCCGGCGTCTCACGGATGTACCGATAGCCAACAAAAGCATTGGCAGACCTCCACCAATCTTGTTACAGTTTTTTTTCAAAAAAATTGTGTAACGGATTTTTAATTTATTTTTTGTTACAGTTTTTTTCAAAAAAAAATTTGTAACGGATTTTTATAAAAATGAAAAGATGTCGCTGGGAGCTTCCCGGGAAAGTCGTACGGGTTTGAACGAAGCGGGATTACCCACGCGGGCGAAATCACATTGGTATTGCTTCTGCCCGCGTTGATGTAATAATTATTTTAAAGTTATCGGCCCATCTATGAGACGCCGAGGCGTGGTCTCCTGACCTGCCTCGTGCAGCATTTGAAAACTGCCATTAATAGCCAATTAATATTATTGTTCTCTCCACTCTTTTGCGAATGGTAAATCGATGGTATTTTTTTGATATAAGTTTTTACAGGAGATAGGCCGATATTACTGTAGCCGACAACTTTTTAAAGAGGTCCTAAATATTTATCTAAGTACTCTTGAATAGTTTCATCAAAACTATTTTTCGATAAGAGTTTTAAACGAATTTCTAAATTACTTAAATCAGGATCTTGAAAATCTATATTTGTATAACCTTTTGGAAATCCACACAATTCTTCCAGATCTTCCACAGTCCAATTGAGTTTCTTTAATGCTCGCTCAGTAAAGAGTGCTCGAGGGTCAATGTAAACATCGAAGTCTTTGTAGCATTCTGCCACGACACTTAATACTTCTTTCAAACACTTTTCACATAAGTCAATTACATTACCGTCTGGAACTTCTTTGATTTCAGAATTCGAAGGCACATAAAAACTTGTACTGTCATAAAAAATACCTTCGTAAATACTATTTTCTGGAGCGATTGGAATTATACCTGTTTTTTGAGCATGGTTTCTAAAAAGAACAAAAGATTGGGCAAGAGAACTTTCTCTAAGCTTCGTTTGTCTTATTTTATACCAATCATTAAATCCAGGATACTTTGTCATTACAAATTGTAAACAAAATGTAATATTCCTCAATGCAGACACATAAGCGTTAAAAACATAATTTAATTCTCTATCGTAGGGACTGATATCTTTTAACTCTTCTAAAAAGTTCGGCTTCACCAATTTTCTGTGCAACGATGTGTATACCTGCATTCGGAAATTTAAATTTCTCCATTATACCCTAAATTTTAAGAAATCTCCAAATTTGAAGTTTGCTAAGATTATAGCTAACTCATAAATATACGCAATCAAACTGCACCCCAATACTACCAATTCCCCCTTACAAATACAAATCTAAAAACCGTAAAATAAAAATGCCCCTCACAGAGGAGCACATAACAAAATATTTATCGCTCTTGGGCTGGGAACCACACGGCCGCGTGGTATTTAGCTTGATGGTCTTATTTAAATTTCGGGCACTTCAAAACCTTCCCGGATAATTTAGAAATGAGAACCGGGCGAAACGTGCACAACATCCACGGGTGCATTATCAAAATGAATACTTTGCTGTACACTAGCATTCAAAGAATCCCCATGCAAACATCCAGTGTATACTGGTTGTGGTATCATAGGAGGTTCATTCATATAAAGCCCCAGTACATCTGTAAAATCTGGATCGAGTGATAATGTCTTTTTATCCAGTCTGAAAAGACTTCTTATTTGTTGTAGAATAGCCATGATGAAATTTTATGGAAGATAATGAAAATTCACTTTCGATGCTACATTCGCCGTTGGTCTGGGGACCAGACGGCAGCAAAATAAAACGCAGCGCAGATTTTTAGGATGATGAGTTGTTATTATTTATCTGTGCTTTTCATAATCATCCTAAAAATCTGCGTTGCGTCTTTGCCCGCCAGGCGGGCGCTGAGTTTTCTGTGTCTCTCTACCTGTCACGTCCAATGGCAGGGGTTCAATTTAGAATCGAGGGCACCGCGTCGCATTCAAAGTAGTATTCTGCCGATCCAAAAACTTCTGGTACACGACCGACAGCTCAAACCCTCCCCTGCCCTTGCTTCCCTTCGCCAGCTTGGAAATATTCATATCGTAGCTCATCGCGAATGACATCGGTTTCACATCCAGCTTTACCACCGGTATTACCGCGTCGTTCCAGCGGATGTAAGCGCCACCATGCACGATGTACCGTGGCTCATCCGGCGATTCGAGTTTCATGGAATATAAGAGGCCACCTATGATCTCTTTGTACGCCCCTTGCCTGCTGTAATCCGCTTCGATGGTAATGTAATTGTAATCCGAAGTGCTGGTGCGTATACCGGCCGATGCTACGTACTTTGGCGTAAGCTCGATATTGCTTTGGGTGTAAAAACTTACTTTTTTTGCTTTGTTTAAATGATGATATGCGAAGCCGACATACAGATTATTTTCGGGTTCATCGCCCAACTCTGTATTAAAACTCATGCCTACGCTTCCATCAAAATAAGAATAAGAAGGCGACGGAAATGTTTCGCCGTTGTAGGTGAGTTCGTTGTAGTCGCTGCCGTCGTACTGGCTGTTGGTAGTGATCTTGGAAGGATCGATCCTGCGCTGTACATAACCACCCATCACACCCAGCGAAAGATACATGTTTCGCTCGTCGCTCAATGATTTGTGATAATTGAGGGCAGGTAAAATATGCGTAGACGTAAGCGAAACCGTACCGGCCTTATCATACAGCACCTGTGCACCCATGGTGAGGTAATCGTCTTTTGTTACCAGCATCTTGTATTCGATGTTGGCCGAAGTGGTCTGGTACGCATGCGATACCGCATTGTATTGCGATCGGTACACCGACTGCACACGAACATCACCGCTGAAGATGCCCGCCAATGCAGGGTTGCGCAGCAACGGCGTTTCAAACATCTGCGAGAAATGTATGTCCTGCGCTTTTGCATCTTTGCCCGAAAGCAAAATGAAGCAACAAAGCAATATGTAAAAAATTGGTTTCATGGTTATGGTATTGGATAGTTAGGTTTATGTTGGATTGTTGGATTGTTGAATTATCTTACTGTTTTATCAATTATTAATTATTAATTATTAATTATTAATTATTAATTATTAATTATGTTCTATCTGATCAGCGCCACATCTCCTTTGTAAATGATCTTTTCATTGTTATCACAAATGATCTCAAACACATACACAAATACATCCGGCGTCAGTTTCTGTCCTTTGTAAGTGCCGTCCCAGCCACTGCCGGCATCATTGGCTTTGAAATTTACTTTTTCATACACCATCTCTCCCCAGCGGTTGAAGACCCTCGCCGTCTTGATGCTGAAGACTCCTGTGCCCCTCGGGTAAAATATCTCATTCGTACCATTCCCGTTCGGCGAAAAAGTATTTGGGATAAACACATTCGCGTTGTTGCACAACACCAGCACACGAAGGTTATCTGTAGCCGTACAGCCACCCGGGTTGCTCACAGTCACCTGGTAGTCGGTGGTCTGTGTTGGTTTTATTTCAATGCCCGGGTATACGCTTCTCACGATGCCTGTAGAAGGCGTCCATTCTACTTTGGTTACATCCGCAGATATAGCTGGTGTGATCGTTTTTGTTCTGCCCACATTCATGCTGATATCTGCACCTGCATTCACCGTAGGTATCGGGTAAACTTTCACCGGGAAATAAGCAGTGTCTTTAAAGCATCCTACGCTGTCACTTCCTACCAGCATGTACCGGGTGGTAGTGGTGGGCGATGCTTTCACGATCGGGCCGGTAGTGGTATTCAACCCTGTTGATGGGCTCCATTGATAAGACGCGGCGCCCATCGCGATGAGTTTTGCAGATTCTCCCACACACAACGTATCCCCTTTGCCCACGCTCATTTTGAAAGGAAAAGTCACCGTCACTTTCACCGTATCTTTTTTGATACAACCCTGTGCCGATACTCCGGTAACGATGTATTGCGTAGCAGCAATTGGGTTGGCCGTTGGAGCCGGACAAGTGGTACAGCTCAATCCCGTGGCCGGCGACCAGGTGTAGGTCGCGGCGCCTGTTGCAGTGAGTTGCCCCGGCGTTCCTTTACAGATCATTTTGTCTTCACCTGCATTGATGTTCGGCAATGGATAAGCCTCTATCGATCCTGTAGCAGTGTCTTTACATCCGCTGCTGTTGGTGGCTACGAGGCTATACTGGTAAGTACCCGCGATCGGGAAAGACATGGTATCGATCACTTTATTGTTGATGATGCGCCCATCGCTGAAAGACCATTTCCAGGTCACTGCAGAAGTATCGGGGTTCAATAAATTGCCGGAAAATTTCGCCTGCAATGGGATACAATTGTTGGGAGATTGCGTAGCAGATATCACCGGGGATCTCACAATGCGTATTGGCTGTGCCGATCGTGTGCTGTCTGTGCAACCCAATGCGGTCGTCACTTTCAATTTCACGATATAATTTCCTGTAGAATTATAGGAATGCGATGGCGATGCAGCGGTGGACGTCTGTCCATCGCCGAAGTTCCAGAGATAAGCGGTGATCGCATCGTTGCTTACCGAGTTATTGGTAAACTGTATCGTGCCTTTATCGCAGAGCACAGCAGCACTTGCTGTGAACGCGGCATCCACACCAATTACAAAAATTGTATCTTTTCCTACTACCGGCACGGTACAACCAGCGGCATCTTTGAGGATCATTTTTGGCAGATAGATCCCAGGTATAGTGTAGGTATGCGTGATGATGGAATCGTTGGTGGTGATGGTAGTACCATCGTTGAAATCCCACACAAACGAAGCCGCATTTTGCGTAGTGCCTTTGAAGCTTACTGTCAGCGGCGCACAACCTTTCCGGTTGTTGTAAGTAAAACTTCCTTTAGGGCCTTTCACCCGGATGGTCTTTGTTTTTACAGAAGTACAACCGCCTGCGCTGGTGATGGTGAGCTTCGCGATGAACACGCCCGATTCATTATAGAAATGGGATGGGCTTACCGCGTTGGAAAAAGTTCCATCGCCAAAATCCCAGCGGTAAGTCGCCTGGTTGATGGAAGTATTCGTAAACTGTACGATCAGCGGAGGACAGCTGCTGGCAGAATCACTTACCGTGAAATCCGCCACCGGCAACACGATGCGTACATAATTATTTTTGATGATCTCGTTGCTGCAGCCATATTTGTCGGTGATGCGCAGTTTTACTGTATACGATCCTGTTGCAGTATACACGTGCGAAGGCGCGGCAGCAGTACTCGTTTGCCCATCACCAAAATCCCAGCGGTAAGTGAGGTTTGGGCCTGTAGATTGATTGGTGAAAACCACGTTGCTGCCCGGGCAGGATAAGGTATCCGTTGTTTTGAAAGCTGCCACAGGAGTTGATATGATCAAATGATTTGCTTTGGTAATGCTGCTGCTACAGCCGGATGCATCTTTCACCTTAAGTGAAACACTGTAACTGCCGCCGGTGGCATACGAATGCACAAAAGGCGCGGCGGTTAAAGTTTCGCTTGTCCCATCGCCGTAGTTCCACGTCCACTCCGTGATAGCATTCACTCCGTCAGTGGTGCTAAGATCGTTGAAAGTAACAGATGAATTCAAACAGCTTCCCGGCACTGCCGCGGAGAAGTTGGCGATGGGGCCATTCACCCGGATATAATTGGGACGCAACAAAGTGTCTTTGCATCCTGCCGCATCCGTGATGATCAGCCTTACAGTATAATTTCCGCTGGATGCATACGTATGATTAATGGTGCTTCCCGTGCCGGTAGTGCCATCACCGAAAGTCCATTGGTAATTTACGATGCCGCCTGCATTGCGTTGAGTAGCAGTAAAAGTGGTAGACGTTTTTGCGCAAATGACCGTTTGCGAAGCAGAAAAATCAGCCGCTTCATCCGCGATGATCACCTGCTGGGTTTTAGTATGTGTACAACCCGTTTCAAGATTGCGCACTGTAAGCGAAACGGTGTAAGTACCCGCTGCGGCATAAGTATGTGAAGGGCTTGGCACCGTAGAAGTATTGCCATCGCCGAAGTTCCAAGACCATTCGTCGGCGCCGATAGAGCGGTCGCTGAAGTTGCGGACAAATGGCTGGCTGCAATCAAATGCTACAGAAAAACGTGCGATCGGTGGCCTCACATGAATATAATCAGGGAGCACGAGTGTATCATAACAGCCATGGTTACCCGCGATCAGCGTAACGGTAAACCTGCCGGTATCCTGGTATTCATGCGTAGGATGTTGAGTGGTAGAAGTTCCCCCATCGCCAAAAAGCCAGATCCATTCGTTCACCGTTCCGGTAGAAAGGTCGGTGAATTGCACCGCATTGAAAGCGCACACTTCTCTCGGCGTAGCCGAAAAAGCCGCCTGCGGTTTGGTGGAGGCGATGATACCTGCGGGAACAAATGCCGTGTCGGTACATCCGCCGATGGTGGTAACGATAAGGCGGATATCATAAGTACCTGTGGCGAACACATGCGTTGGATTTTGCTGCGTGGAAGTTGTACCATCGCCAAAATCCCAGGCGTAAGAGGCAACCGGTTCTACACTATTTACAGTAGAAGAAAAAGTCCAGCTGAAAGGTGCACAACCTTTTTGTACGAGGTGGTTGATGCTCACTTCGGGCAACTTAATTTTGATGTAATTATTCTTTACCAGCGTGTCTGCGCAACCGTTAGCATTGGTCGCGATGAGCATTACATGGTATGTACCTGCTGTTGTATAAGTATGTGTAGGATTGGCATCGTTGCTGGTAGTTCCATCACCGAAATCCCATACGTAACTCACCGCACCTGTGGTGCTGTTGGTAAACGAAGCGGTATGTGGCGCTTTACAACCTGCCATATCCGGCGTGCTGAAATTCAGATTTGCCCTGGTAGCCACGGTGATGTTGCGGATGACAGAATCTTTACACCCGGCAAAATATCCCACCAGCTTTACGGAATAAGTACCCGCTGCCGCAAATGTTTTTACCGGGTTCAACATCGTAGACGTAGTTCCATCTCCAAAACTCCAGAACACAGAATCCGGTGCCGGGGTGGAAGTATTGGTAAACGTAACCGGTGCACCTTCACAAACGGGAGGCACGGCAAATGCAGGTTGCAGCAAACCAACATTCACGGCGTTAATTTTAACCAGTGTATCCTTACAGCCATCGGCGCTGGTGGTGATCAGCTTTACGGTATAAATACCTGTGGCGGTATAAGTATGCGATGGGTTGGCCAACGTGGAAGTACCGCCATCACCGAAATTCCAGTTGTAAGTGAGCAAACCGTTGCCGGTAGATTGCGCCTGGAAATTAGCCGTATGCGGAGCAGTGCAACCTGTTGGATTCAGGATCGTAAATGCCGACTTCACTTCCGCGAAGGCGGTGATATAATTACTTTGGTAAAAAGTCTGCGTACAACCTTTGGAGTTAACCACTTTCAACGATACGTTGAAAGTGCCCGAAGTAGTGTAAGTATGCGATGGATTGGCCGCGGTGGAAGTATTGCCATCGCCAAAATCCCATAAGTAAGTGCTGATGGTTCCGCTTCCGGCAGTGCTGTTGTTGGTGAAAGCTATTGGTAAAGGAAGGCAACCGCTGGTGTTTGCTGCCGCGAAGCTGACTTCAGGAGCCGCATTTACGGTGATGTAGGATATTTTGACGATAGAATCTTTTCCGCCCGCATTCTGTACCACAAGCTTTACGGGGTAAGTACCGGGATTGAAATAAGTTACGGTTGGATTTTGCAGGTAAGAAATGGTATTGTTGCCCAGGTCCCACTTCCATTGTGTGGGGTTGCCGGCTGACAGATCGTCGAACCGCACGATAAGTGGGGAACAACCTTCGGTGGGTGTTGCAGAAAATTGGGCAGACAATTGCGCTTTCGCCCCTATGGACAAAAGCAACAAGGTGGCCACAATTGCAATTGGTCTAGGTAACCGCTTGTTCATGTGTTTTCGGATTATTGGATAGCATCGATCAACGACCGACACTTATAAAACAAGGCTACTGTGAAAAAATTGTGTTATGTGCGTAATTTGACGGAATGGTAACAAATACAGGGGATTTTTCGAGGGGGGAATAGAAGTTTTACTACAGAAGTTGGGGAGTGGCGGGTGACGGGTGGCGGGTGACGGGTGGCGGGTTTCTGATCGTTTGCGGAGGGTTTACCGCAGAGAACAGGAGTGGCCGGAGTTTTCTCAGAG
>Ga0247813_10001172_pt1 | contig 20715 bp, 16 predicted proteins | sample UWRJL169409C1_FD_180719 | JGI IMG/M metagenome (GOLD analysis project Ga0247813, IMG submission 180719) | Plant litter microbial communities from Arlington Agricultural Research Station in Wisconsin, United States - UWRJ-L169-409C-1 | ecosystem: Environmental > Terrestrial > Plant litter >...
AAGTGCAACAGAAAGTATGTACAGGTAATGCTGTAGTGAAACCAGGTAAACTCTATGCGGTGAAATACCAAGTATATCAGCATTTAAGGGCTTCTCGTCCGTTGTTGAAGGGTAGGTAGCTTGAGTCCAGTAGTAATGCTGGATCTAGATAAATGATAAGGCCCTGATTTATCAGGGACAGAATCCGGCTTATAGGTCTGCATTTTTTATATATTTGTGAAAGCGCTAAATCACTTTCATGAATATTACTACTCCAAATGCTTCTCCGAAAACTAAGAAAAGCACTTTTCATGCTATAATTACCAATCTTACTTTTTGGGTATTAATCGCCATTATTGCAGGTGTTTTGCTCGGACATTTTTCTCCTGAAAATGGTGTAAAAATGGAAATTGTCGGTAAAACATTTGTCGACATCATCAAACTATTTATTGGTCCGATAATATTTCTGACGATTGTTTTGGGAATTTCGGGAATGGGAAACCTGAAAAAGGTGGGCCGAATTGGAGTGAAAGCTTTATTATATTTTGAAGTGGTTTCGACTATTTCATTGGCTATTGGAGTGGGTGTTGCCTATTTCTTTCAACCAGGCAAAATTGACAAATCAGGTTTGGCTTTGCAGGATGCTAGCAAATACACGAATCATGCTGCGGAGAACTTTTCGTGGCTGCAGTTTTTTCTTTCTAATTTTACTTTACAGGTTCTTTTGGCTGCGATTGTTTGCGGAATAGCCTTGAATTTTTATAAAAAAAGAGAACAGACGATTCTGGTTTTAGAACGCTTTTCAAAAGTAGTTTTTACGGGATTGAAATATGTAATGTATCTGGCTCCGATAGGCGCGTTTGGCGGAATGGCATATACGATTGGCAAATTTGGATTAGAGACATTAATTCCACTTGGAAAATTGATGCTTTGCGTTTATCTGACAATGGCCTTGTTTGTATTCATGATTTTAGGAAGTATTCTAAAATATTATAAAATCAATATTCTTTCAATTCTAAAATACATCAAAGAAGAACTTTTATTGGTTTTGGGAACATCTTCTTCTGAAGCCGCTTTGCCAAGTATTATGGTGAAATTGGAACAAATGGGCTGCAGTAAATCGGTAGTAGGTTTGGTGATTCCGACGGGCTATTCTTTTAATTTGGACGGAACGTCGATTTACTTGTCGATGTCAGTTATATTTCTAGCTCAATTGTATGATGTTCATTTGAGTTTTGCTGAGATTTTGAGCGTAATCGGAATTTTGATGATTACCTCAAAAGGAGCTGCAGGCGTAACCGGAAGCGGATTTATTGTTTTGGCCTCGACGTTAACTGCCATCCATAAAATTCCCGTTGAAGGTTTGGCTTTTTTATTGGGCGTTGATAAATTTATGAGTGAAGCGAGGGCGATTACAAATTTAATTGGAAATACAGTGGCAACAATTATAATTTCGAAAACAGAACATGATTTTACGGAGTTGAATTTGGAGCCTGTTATAGAGGAATAATGTTTTTTTTGCCGCAAAGACACAAAGACACTAAGTTTTTTTGTCATTGCGAGGAACGAAGTAATCACATTTGCTGGATCAATTATTAGTGAGGTTGCTTCGTTCTCGCAATGACGCACATTACATAGGTCAGTTGGGATTTAAAAATTGGAATTTTAAATGTTTATGAAACGAATAGGGATTTTAGGACTTGGTGGAGTAGGAGGATATTTCGGTGGACTTTTGGCGAAAGCTTATTATAACTCTGCTAATATTGAAGTTGTTTTTATTGCCAGAGGCGCTACAAAAGAAGCGATTGCTGAGAACGGATTGAAAATTGTAAACGATGATTCTGAAATGATAGCGTATCCAAAACTGGTTTCAAATAATCAGGATGAAATTGGTATTTTAGATTATTTAATTTGTGCTACGAAAACCTACGATATTGAAGAAAGTTTGCTCTCGTTAAAAAAATGTATTACTTCAAAAACTATAATTCTTCCGCTATACAATGGTGTGGACGCACCAGAACGCATCAAAAAAATATTTCCTGAAAATGATATTTTGCAAGGCTGTGTTTATATTGTTTCGATGATTGCATCTCCAGGAACAATTCGCAGATTAGGGTTTTATGAAAAACTGTTTTTTGGTTCAAAAACCGCTTCAAATGTTAATTTAGAAGAACTTCAAAGTATTCTCCAAAAAGCTAAAATTGAAAGTTATTTGGTAAATAATATTGAGGAAACAGTTTGGGAGAAGTTTATTTTTATTTCGGCATTGGCTTCAGCGACTTCTTATCTGAATCAGAATATTGGAGAAATTCAAAAGAAAAAGAAATCTATGAAAGTTTATGTGGAATTGCTTCATGAAATTGAAGCGGTTGCCAAAGCAAAAGGATTACAATTGCCTGAAGATATTGTAAATCAAACTATTATTAAGCTTGCAAAATCACCTAAAGAAGCAACTTCTTCTATGCATCGTGATTTATTGGCCAATAGAAAAACAGAAGCAACTTCGTTGACACAATTTGTAGTCAACGAAGGTTTAAAATATGGTGTTGCAACTCCTCTGTACGAAAAGATCGCAAATGCATTATTATAAAGATGCAACCGTTTACGATTCGTCTTTTGTAGTTCTAACTAAACTAATTCCAGATGTAAAGAAAACGATTCCCAGTATTCCGTAAATAATAAGCGATTTAATATCTCGCTCTCCTCCTGAAGTATCAGCAAAAATAACTGCTGTGTAAATAAGACCTACAATTCCAAGAATGGTAAGTATTCCTCCAAATAATCTTTTTAGGTTCATGATTTTGATTTTTAATGTTTATCAAATTTACTTACTAAAATATTCCTGGCTGTTATACAATTACTTAGAGAACTTATATGATTTGCAGTAGAAATGGTTGCTATATATTTTAAAAATAGCAATTGACTTTATTACGAATGCCTTACGTGATTTGCTGTAAGAAAATATTTTAAATTTTAATTTGATTCTATGGTTTAAATACTATTTTTGTCACAACCATTTAAAAACCAACAATGAAAAAAAATTACCTATTCGTCATTTTATTTGCCTTTTTAATTAATTCATCTTACGCACAGGATGAAGCCGTTACAGCTGTTCAGAAAAATCAGTTTAAAGTTAATATGTTTTTACCAGGTTTCGTTTGGGAACATGGTTTTGATGCTAAAAACACTTTATACTCTGAAGCCAGTTTAGGTTTAGGATTCTCATCAAATTCTAACGAGTCAAATTTTTCGTTTTTTCCACAAATCGTTGAACAATTTCGTCATTACTACAATCTTGAAAAAAGAGCGTCTAAAGGCAAGAGAACTGCTTTTAATTCGGGAAATTATCTAGCGTTAAATGCTGCGTATAATTTTGAATCTATTTCGACAAATGATAAATATAGCGAAGCGGTTCCTTCATTTACAGTAGGGGCGCTTTGGGGATTACAGCGTACTTACAAAAGAAAGTTTAATCTGGAATTTAGTGCAGGTCCGGGAGTAAATTTTGATAAATATGATACTGAATTTGTGCCGCTGGTTAACTTTACCTTAGGCTGGGTAATTGGAAATTAGTTGTTTAAATAAAATAGGAAAGCCCTGATTCGTCAGGGCTTTTCTATTTTAAATTCTAGTCCAATATTACGAACACTTTCAATCTTGATTTTTGGATCTGAATTAAAATATTTTCTAAGTCTGCTGATAAAAACATCCATACTTCTACCTGAGAAATAATCGTCTTTTTTCCACACCGACATTAAAATTTGATCTCTCTTTAACAACTGGTTATGGTTTAAATATAAATACTCAATAAGAGAAGCTTCCATTTCTGTGAGCTGCTGAACGTGGTTTTTATTATTAAGGGTTAATCTTTCATTATCAAAAATATAAGAACCAATTTCAATTATATTATTTCCTTCAAGGCTTCTCTTTTGTTCAATTCTCTTTAGGATATTTTGCAAACGCAAAATCAGTTCGTCGACTTCAAATGGTTTTATGATATAGTCGTCAGCACCTAGTTTTAAGCCAATTATTTTGTCTTCTTTTAACTTTCTTGCGGTCAGAAAAATAAATGGAATTTCGGGGTTGATTGTAATGATTTTCTCGGCCAGTGAAAAGCCGTCCATTTTAGGCATCATTACATCAAAAATACAAATATCAAAAGTTTGGGTTTTAAAATAGTCTAAAGCTATTTCTCCATTTTCTGCCCAGATTACTTCGAATTGATGCAGTTCTAAATATTGTTTTAAAATGGCTGCAAAATCAAAATCGTCTTCAGCTAAAAGTAGTCTTTTCAAAATAAGATAATTAAACTTTTAATAAAATAGTAAACTCGGTTCCTTTTCCTAAATCACTCACAACTTTAACAGAACCCTGATGCGCTTTTACAATTTGGTCAACATAATAAAGACCTAAACCTAATCCTTTTGTGTTGTGCAGGTTTCCTTGTTGTACGCGATAAAATTTATCAAAAAGAAGTGATTGTTTATTTTTTTCAATTCCGATTCCGTCATCTTCAATACTTATAGAAAACTGATTTTCTATGATTCTCGTTTTTATGGTAATCGTTTTTGAACCATATTTCACAGCGTTTTCCAAAACATTTAAAAAAGCGGTTGTCAGATGGAATTTATCTAAAATCAAAATGGTTTTCTGCGTTTGAAAATCGGTTTTAAGATTGATTTTCGGAAATGTAATTTTAAAATCATTTACAATGGATAGCAGAAAATCTTCGGTTTCTATTTTTTCTTTCTGTAATTCAATTTCATTTTCTGCCAATGAATTTGCCATAACCTGATCAATAAGATTTTGTAAACGATTGTTCTGACGCGAAATCGTATTAACAATCATATTAAAATTTTCATCGTTGTCACGAATGTTTTTCTGCTCTAAAATTTTAGTAGAAATACCCAAAGTTGCCAAAGGCGTTTTAAGTTCGTGCGTAATGTTGTTGATGAAATCAGTCTTAACATCACTCACTTTTTTCTGTTTGATTAAAGCTTTAATGGCAATTACAAAAAGTGTAATTAGCGTTACAATGGAAAGTAAGGATAAGATCAGAATGAAAGTCATTCTTCTTAAAATAATCATTTCCCAATCTATAACAGAAACATACATAGAATCTTCTGTCAATAAACTGTAATCCTGATTCTCAAAAGTTCCGTTGGTTGTTCCAACATAATTCCGAACCAAAAAAGCATGATTTAAAGAAGCTAAATTGCCGTATAATTTATTACTTATAAAAGGTTTTTCAGAGAAAATAGTATCTGCTTTTCGGGCATTTTTGTAGAGAATAAATTTATTAAGCACAATGGCGAAATCAATTTTAAGATTAGGTAAATCTCTTTCAAACTTGCGCTTTATTTTCTGAGTCAAGGCATCACTGAATTCATTCTGCAGGATGTTTTTTTTAATATCTATTTTGGAATTTTTACCCTGAATATAATTCTCTGATAATTGTTTGTAAAGTGCTTCTTTTTTAGAAACTATAACCGAATCGATATCACTGTAATTATTAGAAATCTGAGCGATTTCATTTTTGATTTCCGTATGAAACTGCGCCACTTTATAATCATAAGTGGTTTTTACCAAATAGCATTGCACCGTTGATAAAACGATTAGTGCGACAACTGAAAATGCTATTAATAAATTGATTCTTTGTTTCATTGTTTTATTAGCCCGTGGATGAAACGGATTGTTTTATTTTTCACGCAGATTTAAAAATGATGTTAGCAGATTAAAATTGATCTTTTTAAATCTGCTTCAATCTGCCAACCCGAGCGACAGCGAACTGGCGAAGCAATCTGCGTGAAATTAACGCACGCTGACCACTAAAATCTGCGGGCAAATTTTCTCATCCCAAAAATAAAGCTTTTATGATACAATTTCAGCATTAACCGCGCATTAACCTTCAATTAACTTTCATAACCCTTTTTTAGAAGCACTTTTGCATTCAATCTCAAACAAAATCTTTTAAAATGAATGTTTATTTGCCTCTAAAACTCTTTATAATCCTATTGCTATTTTGTTTTTCTCTTTTGGGAAATGCGCAGAATAAAACACCAAAAGATAGTATTTCGAACAACCTGAACGAAGTTGTTGTTACTCAAAATAAAAAAGCATTTTCGAATCAAAATGGGAATATAAAATTGGATGTTTCTAATTCAATCTATAATTCAATTCCAAACACAGTTGATTTGTTATCCAAAATACCAACGGTTCAGGTAAGTGCCGATCGGGAAAGTATTTCGGTTGTGGGAAAAGGAAATCCATTGATTTATATTGACAATCAAAAAGTGGGCATTAATGATTTAAATGCTTTGGCTGTCGCCGATATTAAAACGATCGAAATCATTCAGAATCCGTCTTCGAAATACGAAGCTGAAGGTCGGGTCGTCATTTTGATTACCCGAAAGTTTAGCAAAAAAGACAGTTTTAGAACAGAGATTTCTGAGGTTGCTTCGTTTAAGAAAAATTACAATAATTATCTGGGTTTTAATTCGAATTTAAAAAAAAATAAACTGGAGCTGAAAGCTAACTTTAACTATAATTTGCTGAAGCCGTGGGAAGGTCATAGTATTGATTATCAAATAAAAAATGCTGATATTGCTTCTAAATATGATGTAACGGCTGACAGTAAACAAAAAAGACAATTTGTTTTTGGAAGCGGTTTGTTTTACAAAATAAATGAAGGCGATTATTTTTCATTTAATTTAAGTGGTAAGCTGCAGACGGACATTTTTCCTATCAATACCCTAACACAAAATAAGAATCAGGATGTTGTAAATAATGTTGTGACGTATAGCGATAATGATGGTAAAAAGGACTTTGTGAATTCTTCTTTAAATTATAATAAAAAGATAAATTCACTTGATGCGCAGATTTTCAGTGGATTGCAGTATTCTAATTTTGATCAGACTTCGTGGAGTGAAGTCCAAAATAATTTTAATAATACTCAATTTGAATTGGCGCAAATTCGTGATCAGAGGTTTAAAGTCAATGTTTTTTCGGGCAGAATTGACATTGAAAAAAAACTTAAAAATGAAATGAAATTTGAGATAGGTGGATTGTATTCAGCTGCAGATTCAAAATCAGATTTTGATATTTTTTATTATGAAACCAATACAAATGAAATAAGTCATTATGATTTTAAAGAGGAGAATTTAGCAGGATACAGTCAACTTTCCGGAAAAATTAAGAAGATCGATTTCTCTGTTGGAGTTCGGGTTGAAGAGACTAATATAAACGGAAAGTTTAAAACCGATTTATTGCCGCTGATTGCAAAAAATTACACTAATTTTTTTCCGAAAGCACAGTTTACATTACCTATTGACAGTACAAAAAGTGTGAGTTTTAATTATGCTAAAAGTATTTCGAGGCCAAATTATTCTTCATTAAGTCAGGGAGCGACTTATATCAATCCTTATTTTTTATATGCAAGGAATATTAATTTGGGACCAACAATTATTGATGAAATTTCGACTACTTTTCAATACCATGATAAATCAGTTAAATTGAGTTTTACTCATGCCAAAGATCCGGTACACAATAGTTTTTCGTTTGATGATCAAAAAAATATCATGACTTTTCAGGATATAAATTTTGATAAAAGTACTGGATTTACAGCCGATTTCACATTGCCGTTCACCTATAAATTTTGGACAACTACCAATTCTCTGGTTTTTCTTTTAGAAAAAATTGAAGATCAATCTGCAGCATTCCTGGCGTCAAAACCCTATTGCTATTATACCTCTAATAATGAGTTTAAACTTCCAAAAGACTATTCTTTTGTTTTGAATTTTTGGGGATTAACGAAACAATATACGGGAGTTTTTGAAACAGCTCCTATGTTTGTAGTAGATATGGCGGTTTCAAAAACCTTCTCTAAAAATTGGAATTGCACTTTTAGCTGTAATAACGTTTTTAAAAATAATATTCAGTCCGAACAATTTACTATTAATAGTATTACTTCTAAAGCAAGATATGTCGTCGATAATCATGAGATTTCAATAGCAATACGGTATTCTTTTGGAAAAGTTAAAGAAACCGAATTCAAAGAGAAAAATATCGATGAAAATTCAAACAGAATTAGATAAAAGAAAAATCCCTTGAACTTCAAGGGATTTTTTTATGTTTTAAAGGAAATTATCCTTCGTCGTCTTCAGTAACCTTTTTTAATGAATCGTTTGGTAATTCTTCATCATCATCTGTAGAGTTTAATTCGAAAAAACTAAAAAACGAACCGCCATAATTTTTCTGAAAAGAGAAATTACTCAAATGCTCCATTTTGGTGTATTTGGAATGTTCGATAATCATCATGCCGTCTTCATGCAATAAATCTCTTTCGAAAACGGTTAGTACAATTTTTTCAAATGCCGCCTGATCTAATCCGTAAGGCGGATCGGCAAAGATAATATCGTAAGAAGTTTTGCAGTTTTCTAAAAATTTGTAAACATCACTTTTGGTTGCAGCGATATCAAAATCATATTCTGATGAAACTTGTTTAATGAATTTAACGCAGCCAAAATCCCCGTCAACAGAGGTAATTGGTGCACTTCCGCGTGAAGCGAATTCAAAACTAATATTGCCTGTTCCCGAAAATAAGTCTAAAACTTTTAAACTGTCAAAACTAAAATGATTGTTCAAAACATTAAATAATGCTTCTTTACTCATGTCAGTTGTAGGTCTTACAGGAAGGTTTTTTGGCGGAAAAATGCGGCGTCCTTTGTATTTTCCAGAAATGATTCTCATGATTGAAATAAGATATAATGTTTTTGATTTTGTGCAGTAGAAAAGTTATTTTTCTCTTGTAATGTGCTTACATCTAAGAAGGAAACATTACGAATGTATTTATACGCGATGGCATAAAAAGGGTCGTTTTTTTCAATAGTACCTAACAATTCGAGTGGGAAAATCTCAGGATTTAAATTCGATTGTTCGGCAGTAAAAAGCAGGTAATAAATAAAATCTTCCGGTGTATTATATTCAAAAGAATTGAATAATAACAACTTTTGGTTTTGAACTACGATAATTTCAAAATGCTCCGGATTAAAGTTAACGATCATTTTTTTATCGTCATTGTTTCTTGAAGCGTCAAGGATTTTTTCGACTAAAATGCTGTTAACATGTTTGTAATCAAAAGATCCAACATTATCAATAAGGAAATTATTAATATTTACATACGGAATGTAAACCGCATTCATTTCGTAATTTGATATAGTATCGAAGGTAAAAAAATCAGTTTCAAAAACTTTTGTATTGTATTGTAAATAGCTGCCGAGATAATTTTCATCAAAAAGAGCAGTTGGAACAAAAGTGGATAGATTGTTATTATGAATTACCATAATTTCATCGTAACTATCTTTTAGTTCAGGATATTTTTTAAATGCATCGCTAAAGGACTCTTCAATTTTAGTCGGTTTTTGAGTATTTTCAAATTGGACTTCATTAAACGAAGTAATGGTATTATTTAAGGTATCAAAACAACAAAAAGAAAATCCGGTCAGTGAAACCTGAATGGAAAGTTTTTTATAAAGTTTTGATGTGATATTAGTATTTTGAAATGCCATAATTTGATTTTCAATTCATTACCTGTTATAGTATCAAGAAAGAATTTAATTCGAACACAAACTTACAAATTAAAAAGCAACAATAATAATTGCAATTTCAAAAAACAATTTAATATACATTTTAAGGCAACGTTAAGTTTTTTTCTCCACCATATAAGTGATATCAGTTCAATTAATTTCTGATTTTAAGTATTCTTATATTTTCTCTAGATCATTTTGAATTAAAAGCGATTATCAGACTGTGCTTAACTGAACTTATATCACTTATATGGTGGAAAATATTGATCTTTGAAATTGACATTGCCATTTAAAAAACCGTACTTTGTTGTTCAATTTTACCCTATGAATTCAGCATTGTTTTACGGCGTTTTACAACGAAAATTTCCTTTTGCACCTACTTATAAACAGGATATTTTTTTTCAAAAAATCGCCATTTTCTTAACCGAACCCGCTAACGATACCATTTTTGTACTGAAAGGATATGCGGGAACCGGAAAAACAACGGTGATTTCGACCATTGTAAATAATCTTGGGGAAATTAATAAGAAGTATGTTTTGCTGGCGCCAACCGGTCGCGCGGCAAAAGTAATTGCCAATTACTCGAATACGCCTGCATTTACGATTCATAAAAAAATATATTTTCCTAAAAAATCTTCAGGTGGAGGCGTGGCTTTTACCAAACAGGTCAATAAACATAAAAACACGATTTTTATCGTTGATGAGGCCTCGATGATTTCAGACAGTAATTCCGATTCGAAATTGTATGATAACGGATCGCTTTTAGACGATTTGATTCAGTATGTTTATTCGGGAACCAATTGCAAAATGATTCTTTTGGGAGATACTGCCCAGCTGCCTCCTGTGAATTTAGATATTAGTCCAGCACTTGATATTCAAACTTTGGGTATTCACTACGATAAGGAAGTTGAACATATAGAATTAGACGAAGTAATGCGTCAGGAAGAAAATTCCGGGATTTTATACAATGCAACCGAATTGCGTGAATTATTGAAAGAAAGCTTTATTACGGAGTTTAAATTCAATGTAAAAAAGTTCAAGGATATCGTTCGTTTGACCGACGGTTATGATATTCAGGATGCGATAAACACAGCATACAGTAATTATAGTATTGAAGATACGGCCTTTATTGTGCGCTCGAATAAAAGGGCGAATCAATATAACGAGCAAATCAGAACCCGAATATTGTTTAAAGAAAGTGAACTTTCGGTAGGTGATTTTTTAATGGTGGTAAAGAACAATTATTTCTGGCTGAAAGAAACAGATGAAGCCGGATTTATTGCCAACGGAGATATTATCGAAGTTTTGGAAATGTTCGGAATTAAAGAACTATACGGATTTACTTTTGCCAAAGTAAAAATCAGAATGGTCGATTATCCGGATCAAAAACCTTTTGAAACGGTTTTACTTTTAGACACGATTAAAAGTGAATCGCCGTCATTAACCTACGAAGAGTCCAATCGTTTGTATGAAGAAGTAATGAAAGATTATGAAGACGAAAGTACAAAATACAAGAAGTTTCAGAAAGTAAAAGAAAATGAATATTTTAACGGATTACAAGTGAAATTCTCGTACGCCATAACATGTCACAAATCGCAGGGAGGGCAATGGGATACGGTTTTTATCGAACAGCCTTATTTACCAAACGGGATCGATCGCGATTACATTCGCTGGTTGTACACCGCTATGACTCGTGCGAAAAATAAGTTATATTTGATAGGATTTAAAGACGAGAGTTTTGTGGAATAAAACACTAATTTCACAGATTTCCACGAATTATTTTAAGTTTAGAATTTGTGTAAATTAGTGCAATTCGTGTTTAATATTAATACTAAAATGACAACACTAAACGACTTACATTCGATTTCCTCTACGTTTTCGAATACAGATAAAATGCCGGTTTTGTTTTTAGGGCACGGAAGTCCAATGAATGCCATTGAAGAAAATCAGTTTGTGGCTGGTTTTCGCGATCTGGCTAAAACCTTACCACAGCCAAATGCGATTTTGTGTGTTTCAGCGCATTGGTTTACGAATGGAACTAAAGTTACTTCGATGCAAATGCCAAGAACGATTCATGATTTTGGAGGTTTTCCGCAGGCACTTTTTGATGTTCAATATCCTGCAAAAGGAAGTCCGGAATTGGCTGTAGAAGCTAAGAAAATATTAGAACCTGTACATGTTGATTTAGATGAACATTGGGGTTTAGATCATGGTGCCTGGAGCGTAATAAAACATTTATATCCCGAAGCAAATGTTCCTGTAATTCAGTTAAGTATTGATTATACCAAATCAGGTCAATATCATTTTGAATTGGCTCAGAAATTACAATCTCTTCGTCATAAAGGTGTTTTGATCATCGGAAGCGGAAACATCGTTCATAATCTTCGTTTAGTTGATTTTAGAAATTTTGATAAAGACAATTATGGTTTCGATTGGGCTATTGAAGCCAGAGAAACAGTAAATAATTATTTATTGGATGGAAATTTCCAGCCTTTAATAGATTTCGAAAAAATGAGCAAAGCCGTGCAGATTGCAATTCCAACTCCTGATCATTATTTACCTTTGCTTTACACTTTAGGTTTAAAAGAAAAGTCAGAAGAATTGAGTTTGTTTAATGATAAATTACTGGCGGGTTCCTTAAGTATGACCTCAGTAAAAATTATGTAAAAATAACTTTGTGAATCTCTGTGAAACCTTAGTGTAACTTTGTGTTATAATTTTTACCACAGAGAATCGCAAAGGTTTTCACAGAGTTTCACAAAGAGAAAAAATAAATTTAAAAATATTAGAATGAAAATAATAGCTGTAATTCCGGCGCGATATGCATCAACACGTTTTCCTGCTAAACTAATGCAGGATTTAGGTGGTAAAACCGTAATCCTAAGAACTTATGAAGCCTCTGTAGCAACAAATTTATTTAATGATGTATTTGTTGTTACCGATTCTGATTTGATCTTTAATGAAATTGTTTCAAATGGTGGAAAAGCCATTATGAGCATCAAAGAACATGAATCAGGAAGCGACCGAATTGCAGAAGCTATATTTAGTCTCGATGTTGATATTGTAGTGAATGTTCAGGGTGATGAACCTTTTACAGAAGCAGGACCTCTTGAACAAGTTTTATCAGTATTTAAAAATGATGAAGATGGTAAAATAGATTTAGCTTCTTTAATGCGTGAAATCACTGATGAAGATGAAATCAATAACCCGAATAATGTGAAAGTGGTGGTAGATCAATCACAATTTGCATTGTATTTTTCCCGTTCTGTAATTCCGTATCCGAGAGATAAGGATGTTGGTGTTCGTTATTTTCAGCATATCGGAATTTATGCTTTTAGAAAACAGGCTTTACTAGACTTCTACAGCTTGCCGATGAAATCTTTGGAAGCTTCTGAGAAACTAGAACAACTACGTTATTTAGAATTTGGAAAACGTATTAAAATGGTAGAAACAACTCATGTTGGAATTGGAATTGACACGGCTGAGGATTTAGAAAAGGCGAGGGCTATTTTGGCTTCGAAATAAATTGCCAAATGGCACACGGATGACGCGGATTCGCTAAAACGAAAGCGCGGATAAAAACGGATTTTTGTCATTGCGAGGAGCGAAGCAATCACATCCAGAGAGCGACGAACTGTATCGTTTCAGCAAGTGAGATTGCTTCGTTGCTCGCAATGACACAGATTATAAAAACAAAAAAGCTCCAAATATTGGAGCTTTTTTGTTATCTAAAAAAATCTAAAATCTAAATTAGTATAAATTAGGGAATTTAGAAGGATTAACTTCATGCATCATACTATAAACCTTTTCGAAAATATCTTCGGCAGAAGGTTTAGAGAAATAATCACCATCAGTTCCGTAAGCCGGTCTGTGGGCTTTTGCAGCAAGAGTTTGTGGTTTGCTGTCTAAATGAACATATGCATCTTGCTCTTCCAAAATTTGTTGTAAGATAAAAGCAGAAGCTCCACCAGGAACATCTTCGTCAATTACTAACAGACGATTTGTTTTTGCAATACTTTTTACAATATCCTTATTGATATCGAATGGAAGTAAAGACTGAATGTCAATAACTTCACAATCAATTCCTAGATCTAATAATTCAGTTGCAGCTTGTTCAACTAATCTTAAAGTTGAACCGTATGAAACTAAAGTAATATCTGAACCTTCTTTCAGCGTTTCAACAACTCCTATTGGCGTTTTGAACTCACCAAAATTCAAAGGTGTTTTTTCTTTTAAGCGGTATCCATTCAAACATTCAATTACCAAAGCTGGTTCATCAGTTTCTAAAAGAGCGTTATAAAATCCTGCCGCCTGTGTCATGTTTCTTGGAACCAAAACGTGGATTCCGCGAATAGCGTTGATAATCATTCCCATTGGAGAACCAGAATGCCAGATACCTTCTAAACGGTGTCCACGAGTTCTAATAATTAACGGTGCTTTTTGTTTTCCAACTGTTCTGTATTGTAATGTCGCCAAATCATCACTCATGATCTGGATTGCATACAATAAATAATCTAAGTACTGAATCTCAGCAATAGGGCGTAAACCTCTTAGAGCCATCCCGATTCCCTGACCAACGATAGTTGCTTCACGAATTCCGACATCGGCAACACGAAGTTCTCCGTATTTTTCCTGCATGCCTTCTAAACCTTGGTTTACATCGCCAATGTTTCCTACATCTTCACCAAAAATTAGTGTTTCAGGATATTTGGTAAACAAAGCATCGAAGTTATCACGAAGGATCATTCGGCCATCTGAATCCGGTTTTGCATTTTCTGCATATTCCGGAAGTACTTTTTTTACAGAATACACATTCAAATCAGAATCAGAATGCAAATTACTGCTAAATCGTGGCTGTGTTATCGAAATGTAATCTGTAATCCAGTTCGATAATAAAGCCTTGCTGTTTGGTACTTCTACAAAACGCAATATTTTGCGTGCTATAACCAACATTTCCTTTTTTAAAGGCGATTTGATAGCGCTTAATTCTGAAATATATTTTCTAATTCTTTCTTTATGATTGATGCTTGCTTCTGCAATTTGCTCCAATAATGCCAAAAGGTTTTTTTGATCTTCAATAATTGGGTTGATGAAAGAATTCCAGGCTTCTTTTTTAGCCTCAAGGACTTCTTTTTTTAATTCAAATTCAATTTCTGAAAGTTCTTCAGGAGATGCAATATTAATGGCAATCATCCATAAACGCATCTGACGAATACAATCGAAATCTCTTTCCCAAGCCAGTCTTTCTCCATTTTTATAACGTTCGTGAGAACCTGAAGTAGAGTGTCCTTGTGGTTGTGTTAATTCATTTACGTGAATTAAAACCGGAATATGTTCTTCGCGGGCAATAGCTCCTGCACGTTCGTAAGTCGAAACCAGTTCAGCATAATCCCAACCCTTAACTCTAAAAATTTCATAACCTTTAGAATCTTCATCGCGTTGGTATCCCTTAAGAATTTCAGAGATGTTTTCTTTGGTTGTTTGATGTTTGGCGTGAACCGAAATTCCGTATTCATCATCCCAAACACTCATTACCATGGGAACTTGTAAAACTCCGGCAGCATTTATTGTTTCGAAAAACAAGCCTTCAGAAGTACTGGCATTACCAATAGTTCCCCAAGCCACTTCGTTTCCATTTACAGAGAATTTGTCTTTGATCTTGATGCCATCAACATTTCTATAAATTTTAGAAGCCTGTGCTAATCCCAATAATCTTGGCATTTGTCCGGCTGTAGGTGATATATCTGCGCTTGAATTTTTTTGTTTTGTCAGGTCTTTCCAGGATCCGTCTTCGTTTAAACTGTGCGTTACAAAGTGTCCGCCCATTTGTCTTCCGGCTGACATTGGATCAAAATCTAAATCAGTATGACCATATAAACCTGCGAAAAACTGTTTTGGAGTTAGTTCACCAATCGCCATCATAAAAGTCTGATCGCGGTAATATCCTGAACGAAAGTCACCATTTTTGAAGGCTTTCGCCATTGCAAGTTGTGGAACTTCTTTTCCGTCACCAAATATTCCAAATTTGGCTTTTCCGGTCAATACTTCTTTACGACCTAAAAGGCTACATTCACGGCTGGTTACTGCAATTCTGTAGTCGTTTAATACCTCAGTTTTGAAATCCTCAAATGTTAATGTAGTATTGTTTTTTTCTGTAATCATAATCTGGAAGGGTCATGTTGAGACTGCGAAATTACTTAAAAACAATCAATAATCATAATTCTTTAAAATAAATATAATTTAATTATTTGTATTTAAAATCAAAAAACTACGTATTTTATTTATGTTATTTTGAATAAAAAGCATAATTTAATAATAATAATACATCTTTTTGATTAAAATTTATTCAATTAAAACCATTTTCGGGTAAAAAGATTGACTAATGTTTTAGGGGACAATGTTATAACAAATCTTATTTTTTCGTTATATTTCGTTTGTGTGATTTCCCAGCCATTATTGGAATAAACCGGAAAATAAAGTTCAAAGTAATCAGGAACCAAATTTAGGCGCACACCGCTATCGTAAACAAAATTGGCACTTTGATGTTTACTTTTCATAAAACCAATGTCTCCATAAAGCTCAATCCAGTTCCATACAGAATAACTTGCGTTTAAAGTTGTCAGCCATTGATTGGCGTAGCCGGGTTCAATTTTTGACTTAAAACCTCCTTCAGCCATTACAAATTGCTGACTGAAAAATCCTGTACTTTCTGATCTTCCGTAAAAATTATAATCGAACATATAATCTGTCGGACGGTCTAAACCAAAACTGAAATAATCTGAATTTGAGGTGTTATAAAGAAAAGTTCCGGCATACATTCTCAAATTTAATTTATGATTATTCTCAAACAATCTTCTGTACTCAATTTCTCCAGCCAGTTTTCCAAAATCTCCCGAAAACTGAACATCAGTCATAAAATTAAAATGATTGATTAATTCGGTTTTTGTATTCGAATAACGCGCATTGAAAATAGAATAATTTGGTTTTGAATTATCAGTAATATATTCGCTCGCTTCACGATTTACAATTACTTCACGCACCAGGATAAGCTGTTTTCTGTTATCTCTGAAGTTTTTCTCCCGAATACGAAACTGCACCATAGGATTCAATCTCAAATAAGCTGCGTCTGGTGCATAATGAAAATAATTCTGGCTAATGGAATATCTTACATTATATAAGGTACTGTTTCTGTAATATTCATTCCAGACAAAAGCTGAAGAACCTGATAAGCTTTTAGCATTTATAGAATATGCTGGATTAATATCAAACGTAAAAGGTTTGTCTAAAATAGTTTTGTTGTGAAAACGAATTCCGGGAGTCAATCCGTCGTATAAATTATAAGTAAGTGTCGGAATATATAAAATCTGATTGTAATAAGGATCTTCTAAATCTTTGGCAAAATTAAATTTGATCGGACGATTTACAATAACTACGCTTTTTAATGATTTCCAGTTGTTTCTTTGGTTGTATTCCGGAACTTCATTGTCATAATTAATAACGATTTTGTCTGCATTTTTTCGCTCAAAGCTATAAACCGAATCACTCTTTGTTGGTTCAATCCAGTTTTTAAAAACGACTTCATTTTTCTTGATTCCGTAAACAGGAATCGGAGCGTAGATGCCAGTCTTATTTTTTATCTGAAATTGTATGCTGTCTTTGGTTCTCGAAACATTGCTGAATTTATAATCGATAATTTCACGGGAATCAATAATAGTTTCAAAAAACCAGTTGATTTTTTTTGGGCTATTTTTGGTTAGTATATCTTCAAGATCATATCGGTTTGTCTGTTCTGTTTTATTCAGATTGTAAAATTCCTGAACACTTTCGGGAACAATATTATGATCTAAATAATCATCTAAATAGCTTAAACTTAACCCCGCGCGATATTTACTGGCAATTTGTTCGTTGAATTTGATTAAAGTGTTTTTTGGATCACCAAGTGGCTGATCCAGATTCTTACGAGCCATCAGCATATAATAATAACTGTACTGCTCGTTGAAAGTCAGATTGGTAATATTATAGCTTTTAAATAGTTTCATGTCCGAAAGTCTTCCCAACATCTTTTGATCCAAATGATTTTCTTCCATGTATTTCATCATGGTGTAAATCTGAATTCCGTCATAAACCCAATTGTCTCTTCGGGGATCCAAACGTAAACTCGTCTTTAGATAATTGTTCAGATAGGTTTTTAAGAAAGTAATCTCAAAAATAAATTCATCAGTAAACGGACTAATAAAGGAAGGCAATTGATTCAAACCATAAAATGGATTTCGATCATAATCAGCCTGAGAAACCGTGATTTTTTGATGGGGATATTTTCCAATAAATTCATTAGCAAAGGTAGCTACTCTGTTGATAACGATGGCTCTCTGGATTTCGTTGAGTTTTTTAGTTTTTAAATCCGAAAGCACTTCTAAATCTCCTGTAGTATAACTTCTGAAACTATTTTGCTTTTCAATAAATAAATTAAAATCTGTTCTGTTGCTTCCTGAAAATAAATAAGAGCTGAAAGATGAATTCGAAACATCCTTCGAAACCGAATTTAAATCGGTTGTTACCGAATAGTTATTCGGAATCTTTATTTCAACCTCATAATCTGAAGTCGCATTTGCAATATCGTCAAGATTAAAATTATTGTTTTTAACAAAATGATGGTCTTCAAATCGGGCAGGTGTTATAAACCAATTTTTAAGGTTCATATCTCCATTTTGATCAAAACCATAATGTGTAAATTTATCACTCGGAATTTTTGAAATATAAGTAAGATGCAAATCAATTTTCTCGCCTGGATTTAATTTTCGATTCAGCTTTACAACAATAAAATCGGGGTTTTTGTCGGTTCTTTCCCATTCTAAAGCCAAATTATCAGAATCTGTCAAATTTAAAATTGTCGTATTTCCCCTTTCTTCTGGTTTAGCAACGTGAAAACCTCTGTAGAATTCATCCGAAAAACGTTTTGCTAAAGGTGTGTTTTTATCCGAAAAAGCGTTGTTCCAGTCATTCAGAATAATAAACGTCAAAGTATCATTTGAGATATTATAAAACGTAATATCCTGTTTTACATTCAGTGTTTTAAGTTCAAGATTCACCGCCACTTCCATCTTAGACTGATGTTGTGCATATTGCTTTATTGAACTGAATAAAACAAAAATGAAGAATATAATTTTATAAAATGATTTCAAGGATGGCTTAGAAATTAAGGGATATACTTAAGTTACGAGCTTAAAGTTGTTTTGGTTTTTGTAAAAATAGCATAAAAAAAGCTGTTTAAAAAAACAGCTCTCAATTTTTATGTATTTAACCATTTAAGTGACATAAGAAATTTTAGTTTTGCTTAGTTTTCACACAAAGATCATATGGACTTATATTACTTATATGGTGGAAAAAAAAATTAGAAATTTGGACTTAAATCGTATTTTTTGTAGAATTTATCAAGAACATCAACTACTTCATCTTCAGTATCTACGATTTTGAATAAGTTTAAATCGTCTGGACTTACAGTTTGCATTTTTTCAACCAAAACCGTTTTAACCCATTCAATCAATCCTGACCAGAATTCAACTCCCACTAAAATAATTGGGAATTTTCCAATTTTCTTGGTTTGAATTAAAGTAATCGCTTCAAACATTTCGTCCAAAGTTCCAAAACCTCCCGGCATTACTACAAATCCCTGAGAATATTTTACAAACATTACTTTTCTAACAAAGAAATAGTCGAAATTCAGGTTTTTATCGTGGTCGATATAAGGATTAAAATGTTGTTCAAAAGGCAATTCGATATTCAAACCTACCGAAATTCCACCACCTAAATGTGCGCCTTTATTTCCGGCTTCCATAATTCCGGGACCACCGCCCGTTATTACACCATAACCGGCTTTACTAATTTTATAAGCAATTTTTTCAGCCAGTAAATAGTATTTGTCGTCTGGTTTTGTTCTCGCAGATCCAAAAATCGAGACACACGGACCAATACGTCCCATGCTTTCATAACCATTTACAAATTCGGACATGATTTTAAAAATCGCCCAGCTGTCATTGGTTCTAATTTCATTCCACGTTTTTTGTTTCAAACGATCCTGAATTACTTTATCCTCATCATTATCAAAATCTTCTAATCTCATTTTAGGTATTTTAATTATTTATATTTTTATTTCTAGCTGTGTCGTTTAATTATTGTTACCCTGAGCAGAGTCGAAGGAGAAGGAGCTGTTTCCTGCTGTCCTTCCAATCTTTTGTGTCCGCCGCGGCGGACACAAAAGGATTTTTCCTCCCATCAGGGCTAGGGCACTAGTTTTCAAAAGAAGAATCCGTTACTAATAGATTTGTTCTTCAATTGATTTCGTAATAGGGCTTTTTACTTTTCCGGTATGCTCTGTTGTCTTAGATTCTATAAGCATTATTAGACATTCGTCAACAGAGGAAACTCTGTGATTTATTCCTTTTTTCACAACGAATAACTCACCTTTCCTCATTGTGAATGATGGCTCATTTTCAATTTCCATTAAAAGTTCACCCTCGACAATATAAAATAGTTCGTCTTCATTTTCGTGATTATGCCACGGTATTTCCTGACCTTTTATTTTAGCCACTTTAATATATTGATCATTTACTTCATCAATTATTTTAGGCGAAAAATATTGGTCTACGTTACTGAACTTGTCTTTTAGATTCATAGATTCTATATTTAGTCTTCACCGAAATCAAAAATTTTTTCAAAAACGGCTAGCTAAATTAAGTCTTTTTTTCAGAATTGTCACAAGAATGTCTGTTTATTAATTTAAATGTAACATTTGTGATTGGATAGATTTTGGTTTATTGTTTATTATCAATAGATTAATAAGCAAAACCAAAATATGTCGTTCCTACGGAACTTTAAATAAAGTTTATGTAAGAGGTTCGATCAATATTAAAAGTCCTGGTTTTATTCACTAAGAAAAGTATTCGCATTTTTGTCATCCCGAGGAACGATGGATCCCCACGAGTAGCTCGACAAAGATTGGCGACTTTGCTTTGAGGAGTTTCTCGTGGTGATTCCTCATTCTTCCTTTAGATTTGTTTTTTGAAATTTAATTAAATTTATGATTGAGAAAGGAAGCAAAAGTACACTATTCGTTCCTCCGAGTTTGTGACTCATATTCCGATTAAGACTTTCG
>Ga0247813_10001173_pt1 | contig 20713 bp, 20 predicted proteins | sample UWRJL169409C1_FD_180719 | JGI IMG/M metagenome (GOLD analysis project Ga0247813, IMG submission 180719) | Plant litter microbial communities from Arlington Agricultural Research Station in Wisconsin, United States - UWRJ-L169-409C-1 | ecosystem: Environmental > Terrestrial > Plant litter >...
CAAGGCCTGGGCGCGGGACTTGAGGTCGCGCGCATACGCCAGCGACTCCTCGAAGGACTGCGAGGCCGAGAACACCGCTTCCGCATGGCGCGCCGCGAGCGCGCGCCCGTCGCCCGATCCGCCCGCCTGGATGAGCACCGGATGGCCTTGCGGCGTGCGTGGCAGGTTCAACGGCCCCTGCACCGAGAAGAACTCGCCCCGGTGCGCGATCGCGTGGACCTTGGCGGCATCGACGAAGTGGCCCGCGGCCTGGTCGCCGATGAAGGCATCGTCTTCCCAGCTGTTCCAGAGCGCCTTGACGACCGACGTGAACTCGGCCGCGCGCGCATAGCGCTGCGCGTGGTCGGGCACGGCATCGCGGCCGAAGTTGGCGGCGGAAGGCAGGTCGGCCGTGGTCACCACGTTCCAGCCTGCACGCCCGCCGCTCACATGGTCGAGCGTGGAGAAACGGCGCGCGATGTTGTAGGGCTCGTTGTAGCTGGTCGACGCGGTGCCGATCAGCCCGATGTGGCGCGTGGCCGCCGCGATGCTCGCGAGCAGCAGGGTCGGCTCCAGCGCCGTGATGGGCCGGAAATGGATCTGGTCGACGATGGCGGCGTTGTCCGCCAGGAAGACCGCGTCGAGCTTGCCCGCCTCGGCGATCTGCGCCACGCGGATGTAGTGCTGCACGTCGATGAAGGCGCGCGGGTCGCTGCCCGCCGGACGCCAGGCCGACGGCAGGAACCCCGAATGAAGGATGTTGACGTTGAGGTGCAGGCGGCGGTGCGCGGCGTGCGCAGGGGTTCGACTCGTCATTGGAATGTTCCGGGTTCGGGCAGGGCGTCGCTGACGAACCAGCGGCCCACGTTGCGTGGTCTTGTATTCGGCCCGAAGGGGGTCATGCTGGGCTGCGTGTTACTTGGAAAAGTAGTCGGGCAGGCGGTAGCCCGCCCATGCCGGGTTGGCCTGGAACACCTGCTGAAAGTCGGCCGACTGGTAGGCCTGCACGATGTCCTTGGCGAACTGGGCGTTTTCGTTGCTGCGCTTGACGGCGACCACGTTGACGTACGGCGGCGTCATGTCTTCGAGTCGGAGAGCCTCGGTCAGCTTCAGGCCGGAGGCAACGGCAAAGTTGCCCTGCACGGCCGCAAGGTCGGCATCGGACAGCGAGCGCGGCGCCTGCGCCGCATCCAGCGCCACCAGCTTCAGGCGCTTGGGGTTGCTGGTGATGTCGCGTTCGGACACGGTGAGCGGGCTCACGCCCGTCTTGAGCTGCACCCAGCCCAGCGCGGCAAGGATGTTGAGCGCGCGTGCCGCGTTGACCGGGTCGGCGGGCAGGGTCACGGTGGCGCCGTCGGGCACCGTCGCCAGCGTCTTGTGGCGCTGCGAGTACAGCCCCATCGGTGGCGTGGGCACCTGCACCACGGGCACCAGGTCGAAGCCCTGGCGCGTGTTGGTTGCGGCCAGGTAGAGGCTGTGCTGGAAGATGTTCGCATCAATCTGGCCGCGCTCCACGGCGTCGTTGGGCTGCACGCCCTGGCTGAACTCGACGTACTTGACGGTGTAGCCCTGCTTCTTGAGCAGCGGCTCGATGCCCTTGGCGAACGCGTCGCGGTAAGGGCCGGGCATGAAGCCCACGCGCAGGTCGGCCGCGCTGGCTGCGTGCGCGACGCACAAGGCAAACAGGGCAACGAGCAGGCCGGTGCGGCCCCAGCCGCGCGTGCGTTGTCGGGTGTCGAGGCTGAAGCTGGCAAAAGAAGGCATGGGAACTCCGACGAAAGGAACGAGCCGCCGACGAGGCGCGCAGGCAGGCAATGGTTGGCGCCGGTCGGGTGACCCGGCAGGCCAGCGACTCTAGGGTGGCGTGCGCCGACGGGGAACGAAGATTTGCGAGCTTGCTTATCTGGAGATCGCATGGGCGTGCGTGCCTTGCAGCGACTGGCATTCCCTGCATATCGATCCTCGGAATGCGTCGTTGCCCAATGTCGGTTGGCAACCTAAGGTCGCGGGCTTTGCGCTTCCTTGTCGTCGCATCCTTGACCGGTCCCTCCATGAGTTCCCTTGTGTTTCCTGCGTCGCTTCGCAGCCTGGCTTCGCCCCTGCCTTCGCTTGGCAGCCGCATCGACCTGCGCGGCGTGAGTCGCCGCTTTGGCCGCGTGGCCGCGGTCGACGGTGTCGACCTGGCCATCGAGCCGGGCGAATTCATCACGCTGCTCGGGCCGAGCGGCAGCGGCAAGAGCACGCTGCTGGCGGCCGTGGCGGGCTTCTCGCCGATCGACGACGGCGACATCCTGGTCGACGGGCGCTCGGTGCGCGACCTGCCGCCGCACCGCCGTGGCTTCGGCATGGTGTTCCAGCATTACGCGTTGTTCCCGCACATGAGCGTGGCGCAGAACGTCGCGTTCCCGTTGCGCATGGAAGGCCTCGGCCGCGCGGCGAGCGCACGCCGCGTCGGCGAGACGCTGGAACTGTTGCACATGGGCGAGCACGCGGCCCGCAAGCCCGCGCAACTCAGCGGTGGCCAGCAGCAGCGCGTGGCCATCGCGCGCGCCATCGTTCGACGCCCGCGCGTGGTGCTGATGGACGAGCCCCTGAGCGCGCTCGACCGAAGGCTGCGGGAGGCGATCCAGATCGAAATCCGCGCACTGCATCGCACGCTGGGCACCACCATCGTCTTCGTGACGCACGACCAGGGCGAAGCGCTGGCGTTGAGCGACCGCATCGCGGTGCTCGACCATGGCCGCATCGTGCAGTTGGGCGCGCCCGCCGCGCTGTACCGTGCGCCCGCCAACGACTTCGTCGCGCGCTTCGTCGGCGAGTCGAACCTGTTCGACGCAACGGTGCTCGAAGCCCGCGGCGACCACGCCGTGCTGGAAAGCCGCACCGGCCATCGCTTCGACGCGCGTCACGCAGACCCGGCGTTGCAGCCCGGCTGCGAGGTCAAGGCGCTGGTGCGCCCCGAGCGCATCGCGCTGGTGGCCGCCGGCACCCCAGGCGCGCTGGAGGCGACGGTGGAATCGACGGTGTTCCTGGGCGAGATTTTGCGCATCGATGCGCGCCTGCCGGACGGCGGCAAGGTGCAGGTGCGCTGTCTCGACCCGCGCGACGCGCTGCGTCCCGCGGTCGGGCAACCGGTGCAGCTGCACTGGCGCGCCGACGACGCCTGGGTGCTGCGGTGAATGCCGCGGCGGTCACCGTCGCGCACCGGGCGCGGGGCGTGGTGCTGCGCAACCCGGCCTGGTTGCTGTTGCCGGCGCTCGCGTTCCTCGGCGTGTTCTATGTGCTGCCGCTCGTCGACCTGTTGCGCCTGAGCGTGGCGGGCGATGCCGGGCTGTCCTACTTCGCGCGCGTGTTCGCCGTGCCGCTGTATTGGGATTCGCTGGTTCGTACCTTCGGCATCGCGGCGACCGTGGCCCTGCTGTGCGCGCTGTTCGGTTATCCGACGGCGTTGCTGGTGCACCGGGCCCGGGGCCTGTGGCGCCTGGCGCTGCTGACGGCCATCGTGCTGCCTTACTTCATTTCGGTGCTGATCCGCACGTATTCCTGGATGGTGCTCCTGGGGCGCAATGGTCCCATCAACAAGCTGCTGCTTGGACTGGGCGTGATCGACGCGCCGCTGTCGCTGATCTTCAACCGCGCGTCGGTGCTGATCTCCATCAGCGCCGTGCTGCTGCCGCTGATGGTGCTCACCGTGCTGGGCAGCCTGGCACGGCTCGACCCGCTGGTCCAGCGCGCGGCGGCGGCCAGTGGTGCGGGTCCCCTCGCAGCGTTCTGGCGCGTCGTGTTTCCGCAGACGCTGCCGGGCCTCCTGGCCGGCCTGCTGCTCGTGTTCATTTCCGCGCTGGGCTTCTTCATCACGCCGTCGCTGCTGGGCGGGCCGGGCGACCAGATGTTCGCCATGCACATCACGCAGCAGGCCGACTTTCTGGCAAGCGGTGGCTTTCTGCAGGCCCTGGCTGCCGTGCTGCTGGCGGTCACGCTGGCCGTGGTCGTGGTGGCAGGCCGCTTCCTGGGATTCGAATTCATCTGGGGCGGCCGGCGTGCCATGCCGACCGAAAGGCGAGCGGGGCGTGTGCCCTCGCTCGCCGTCCGGTGGCGTTCTGCGCTGGCCGAGCGGCTGGCCGACGCCGTGGGCTGGCCGATGTTGCGCGCGCTCGGGCGCGTCCCGGCCCTGCCTGCGGGCGTCGTGTCGGGCGCGCTCGCGGCCTTCGCGCTCCTCACCCTGCTGCTGCCCATCGGCGTGGGTGCGCTCATCTCCTTCAGCAATGCGGTCTACATGAGCTTTCCGCCGCCGTCGTATTCACTGCGCTGGTACGCCAAGTTCCTGGCCGATCCCGTGTGGCTCGGTTCGCTGCTGACCTCGGTCCAGGTGGCCCTGCTGGCCACGCTGATCTCGGTGCTGCTGGGCACCTCTGCAGCGTTGGGGCTGGTGCGTTCGAACTTGTCCGCAAAGTCGGCGTGGATGACCTTTCTCGTGAGCCCGCTGATCGTGCCGGGCGTGGTGCTGGGCCTGTCGCTCTACAGCCTGTTCCTGCGGGCCGACCTGGTCGGCGGCGTCTGGGGCCTGGCCGCGGCGCATGCCATCGGCGGGATTCCGCTGGTGCTGGTGATCGTCGCGGCGGGCCTGCAGTCCGTTGACGTTCGCCAGGAGCAAGCCGCGGCCGTGCATGGCGCGTCGCCGCTGCGGGTGTTTCGCTTCGTCACGCTGCCGGCCATTCGTCCGAGCGTGGCGGCTGCGGCGTTCTTCGCTTTCCTGCACTCCTTCGACGACCTCGTGTTCGCGATGTTCCTGAGCGGCTCGCGCATGACGACGTTGCCGCTTCGGCTGTGGGGCAACGTCAATTACAAACTCGATCCCGTGCCCGCGGTGGTCGCCACCTTCGAGGTCGCGCTGATCCTCGTCGGGCTCTTCTTCGCGCGCGCTGCCTGGTCGGCGCGGCGCACACCGCATTGATCCATTCCGTGTCCCCCTGCTCATTCGTAAAGAAGGAATCCCATGAAGAAGAATCGCGCCGCTGCATCCCGCCGCCGCCCCATGAAGACGCTGTTGTCCGTTGCACTTGCGCTGGGTTCGCTCTGCGGCGCGGGCGGCGTCTGGAGCCAGGCCAAGGAAGTGGTGATCCAGGACCCGGGCGGCACCTACGGCGAAAACCTGCGCCGCCTCGTGTACGACCCGTTCACCAAGGAAACGGGTATTCAGGTGCTCACCGTGCAGGAGGCCCGCGGCGGCCCGCGCATCAAGGCGCAGGTGGAAGCCAGGCGCACCGAGTGGGACCTGGGCTTCATCTTCGACCAGGAGGTGCGCCTGCTCGACCCGTACCTGGCCGAGATCGACTACACCCGGCTGTCGCCCGAAGCGCAGAAGACCATCGCGTCGCTGCCCAAGGAAGCGGTGCGCCCCAAAGGCGTTGCGCTGCAGGTCATCGGCGTCGCGCTGGTCTACAACAAGGACGCGTTTCCTTCGAGGAAATACCCGAAGACCTGGGCCGACTTCTGGAACGTGAAGGACTTTCCGGGCAAGCGCTGCCTGCCGCAATGGTCGCGCTTTGTGTTCGAGTCGGCGCTGCTGGCCGACGGTGTCGCACCCGACAAGCTCTACCCGGTCGATTTCGACCGCGCCCTGCGCAAGATCGCCGAGATCAAGCCGCACGTCGTGAAGTGGTGGCTGACCAACTCGCAGGCGCCGCAGTTGCTGCTCGACGGCGAAGCCTCGGCCTGCCTGTCGTACAGCGGCCCGGTCGCGCGCCTGAAGAAGGAAGACGCCAACGCGCCGCTGGAGCTGACCTGGGACCAGGCCTTCACGTACTACGACTTCTTCTCCATCCCGAAGAATGCACCGCATCCCGAGGCCGTGCTGCAGCTGCTGTCGTACCGGCTGGACGCCCAGCGCGCTGCGCGCGTCGCCGAAGCCACCAGCGTGGCGCTGCCCTCGCCGCGTGTCTATGCCGCGGCCGACCCGAAGCTGCGCGACTACTGGACCAACAGCCCCGAGGTCGAGAAGAAGGCGATCAAGTGGAATGCCGATTTCTGGGGTGCCAAGGCCGCGGACGGCACCACGAACGAGGAGTTCGCGCAGCAAAAGCTCAACCAGTTGCTGGCCCGCTGAAAATGAAAGCGGCCCCGCGAGGGGCCGTCGGACCGGGTGGCAGCGACAGGGGGGGCAGCGCTCAGCCGCTTGCGGTGCCCACCGACCAATAGAAGGTCGGCTCGTGCCCGTTGAGCGCGTGGTCGCCCACGGCGCGCGCCTTGTAGATGGTCGGGTTGTGCGACGCCAGCGTGCGCGCATTGCGCCAGTGGCGGTCCAGCCGCAGATCGTCCTGAAGTGCCGATGCGCCGCCGACGTCAAAGAGCCGGCCGGCGGCGGCCAGCACCTGTTCGGCGATGCCGACCTGGGCCTTGGCCATGCGCAGCTCGACGTCGATCAAGAGGCTGTCGGGCAACGGCTCGCTGCGCGCGCGCAGCCGGTCGACATCGCCCAGTCCACGCGCGACCGCCTGCACGGCCGATGCCGTGATGAAGGCCGTGCTCGCCAACTGGCCAACCACCTGCTGCACCAGCGGGTCCTGCGAGGGCAGGACACCGCTGCCGTTGCTGTAGATGCGCTTGCGTCGCTGCACGAAAGCCACCGTGTCGCGCTCGATCGCACGCGCGATGCCTGCCAGCGTGGCCAGGTGCACCAGCTGGAAGAAGGCCGTCATCGGCGTCGGACCGCCGCGTGGGCTTTGCAACACCTGGTGGGCCTGCGCCCGGACGTTGCGGAACCGGGTGGTGCCGGAGGCGCTCAGGCGCTGGCCGAAGCCGCGCCAGTCGTCCAGGCGCTCCACGCCCGGTGAGTCGGTCGGCACCACCACCATCACGCGCTCGCTGCCGCCGTCGGCACCTTCGCGCTGCGCGGCGACTGCGACCCAGTCGGCGTAGAGCGTGCCCGTGCTGTAGTACTTGTCGCCGTCCAGGAACCACGCGTCGCCTTCGCGATACAGCCGCGTTTGCAGCGTGCCCAACGCGGCTTCGCCGAGCTCGGTCGTGGCATTGCCGAAGATGACGCCCTCAGCCGCGAGCTTCAGCCACGGGGCGTGCAAGGCGGGATCGACTTCTGCGTACAGCCGCTCGATGAAGCCGAAGTGCGCGCGCAGGATCTGTGGCAGGTTGGAGTCGGCTTCGCCGAGCTCGATGAGCAGATCGAACAGCTGCTCGACCGACGCGCCGAGTCCGCCCGAGGCCAGCGGCACGCGCAAGGCGCCAAACCGCGCGTCGGCGAGCCAGCGCACGGCGTCGTGGGCGAGCTCACGTTCGCGCTCACGTTGCACGCTGTGCTCGGCAATGCGTGCAAAGATGGGGCGGAACCGGGCGGCGAGTGAGTCGAAAGGGGGATGAGATACGGTCATGGACAAAGAGGACAAAGGTGCTGCACGAAAGCGCAAATCAGGAGGCGGGCAGCGCCGCGGCGTGCCTGGCTGTGGCGTTGCGCAGGTCTGCGGGTGGCAGGTCGGTGCTTCCGGCCGTCGCGCCCTCGATGCCCAGGGCCTGGTCGACGACTGCGCGCGTCAGCGTTGGCGCGAAGGCCTCGATGAACGCGTACACATAGCTGCGCAGGTAGCTGCCGCGCAGCACGGCCAGCTTGGTGAGATTGATGCCAAACAGGTGACCGGCCTCGAGGGCCCGCAGGTCGGTGTCGCGCTCGGTCTCGTACGCGATGCCCGCCACGATGCCCACGCCCATGCCCAGTTGCACGTAGGTCTTGATGACGTCGGCGTCCATGGCGGTGAGCACGATGCCCGGCGTGAGGCCCTGGCTCGCAAAGGCCTCGTCGATGCGGGTGCGGCCGGTGAAGCCGTTGTCGTAGGTGATCAGCGGGAAGCGGTTGAGTGATTCCAGCGTGAGGGGCGTGTCGAGCAGCGGATGGCCCGGCGGCACGACGATCGAGTGGGTCCAGCGGTAGCACGGGAGCGCGATGAGCTGCGGGTAGTCGCCCAGCGCCTCGGTCGCGATGCCCACGTCGGCCTCACCTTCGATCAGCATCTGCGCGACCTGCTTGGGCGAGCCTTGGTGAAGGCTCAGGCGCACATTGGGGAACGAGCCGCGAAAGTCCTGCACCGCCACGGGCATCGCATAGCGGGCCTGCGAATGCGTGGCGGCCACCGACAGCAGGCCGTCCTGCTGTGCGAGGTATTCCTGCCCCGCCTGCTTGAGGTTGCTGCTTTCCATCAGCATGCGCTCGATGATGGGCAGCATGTGCCGACCCGGTTGGGTCAGCCCGGTGAGCCGCTTGCCGGCGCGCGCGAAGAGCTCGATGCCCAGTTCGTCTTCGAGTTCGCGGATCTGCCGGCTGACGCCGGGTTGTGAGGTATGGAGCGTGAGTGCGGCTTCGGTCAGATTGAAGCCGCTGCGCACCGCTTCGCGCACCGAGCGCAGCTGTTGAAAATTCATGATGCCTACACAGGAACGAGCGCCATCTGCGGCGCGGTGAGGGATTGTGAAACGCAGCTTCCTGACGGCGAACAACCGTTTTGTTGATTCCAAATGAGCTAAACGTCTAAGGCTTCAGGCGACCGCCCCGTTTTTCGCATGTAGACATGCGGTGCGGCTGGAGAGGAGGACAACAGGCAGCCGGCAACCCGGCGTCAGAACTGGGCCTTCAGTTGACGGATTGCAGGGGCACGGAGGGCGATAGTGCCGTCTCGCCAGCCAGCGCCGGTGCGGCCGCCTTGCGGGCCTGGCCTGCATGCCATTTGCCGGCAAAAGCCTGCAGGTCGGACAGGCGCTTGAGCAGGTCCTGGCCGCCCAGCGTGAGGCTGTAGCCATCGCCGCCGTGGCCGATCAGGCCGGCCTCGCGCAGCTCCTTCAGACGGGTGTTGAGCGTGTTGGGTGTGATGCCGCCCACGCTGTCCTGCAGCAGACGGAAGGTCTGCGGATGGCCGTCGCGCAGTGCCCACAGCACGCGCAGTGCATAACGCGCCTCCAGCAGCGCGAGCAACTGGCTGACGGCTGCGTTTTCCTTGGTACTCATCACATCCTCTGCTCAGGGGCATGGCGGGCCGTTGCGCCCGCGAATCGCATATTCTTGATCGAATTTGGCCGTGGCCCGATCGGCCGACGACTATAGCCCACAACCTGGCTTGCTACAAGTTTAATAGCTGGCGCGGCCCGCTGGCTGCGGGCTGCAGAAGCACAGGCTTAGGCTGCCTGTGCGTTGGCCATGGCTTCGCCGAGGCGCACCGCGCGTGCTGGCGCCCAGTCGGGCTGAAATGCCAGCCGCGGTGACGGAAACAGCATCACCACGGTCGATCCCAGCAGAAAACGCCCCATCTCCTCGCCCTTTCGCAGCGTGATGGACTGGTCGTCGTAGCGCCACTCGCGCACTTGGCCGCCGCGCGGTGGATTCACCACCCCGTGCCACACCGTCGCCATGCTGCCGACGATGGTGGCGCCCACGAGCACCAGCACGAAGGGGCCGCGCGCCGACTCGAACACGCACACCACGCGCTCGTTGCGCGCGAAGAGCCCCGGCACGCCGCGCGCCGTCGTCGGATTGACAGAGAAGAGGTCGCCGGGCACGTAGATCATGCGCAGCAGGCGGCCGTCGCAGGGCATGTGGATGCGGTGGTAGTCGCGCGGGCTGAGGTAGATCGTCGCGAAGCTGCCGTGCGCGAACTGTGCGGCCAGCGTGGCGTCGCCGCCTACCAGCGCCGTGGTGCTGTAGCTGTGGCCCTTGGCCTGGAACAGCTGGTCGCCGTCGATCGGTCCGAACTGACTGATTGCACCGTCCACCGGCGACACCAGCGTGGCATCGGCGATCGGTCGTGCGCCAGGCTTCAATGCCCGGGTGAAGAAGTCGTTGAAACTCGCATAGCTGGCGATGTCGCTGTCGAGCGCCTCGGCCATGTTGACCTGGTACTTGTCGACGAAACGCCGGATGATCCAGGTCGTGACGCCGCCGCGTTCCTTGTCGGCCACCCAGCCGGCGAACGAGGTCAGCGCCTGCTTGGGAAGAAGGTATTGCGGCAGGACGGGAAGGCGATCGGACACGTGGGGCTGTTCTTGTCGTAGGAATGCCCCATTCTAGAAAGCTGCGCGAACCCTTGCGCTCCGGGCATGCCCTTGGTCCGCCGAAAGCGCTCAGGGCGCCAGGCGTTCACGTACCCAGTCGCTGCCTTCCTGGCGGTAGCGCAGCCGGTCGTGCAGGCGGCTCTTGCGCCCTTGCCAGAACTCCCACTGAGTGGGCACCAGGCGAAAGCCGCCCCAGTGCGGAGGCCGGGGTGGCGACAGCAGGTGCCGCGCGGCGGCCAGCGCCGCGTTCTTTACCAGCACGTCGCGCCCGGCGATGACCTGGCTCTGCGGACTGGCCCAGGCGCCCAGCCGGGAGTCGAGCGGGCGACTTGCGTAGTAGGCATCGCTTTCGGCCGCATCGACCTTTTCCACGTGGCCTTCGATGCGCACCACGCGCTCGAGTTCGACCCAGTGGAACTGCAGTGCCGCATACGGATTGCCCGCCAGTTCCTGGCCCTTGCGGCTTTCATAGTTCGTGTACCAGACGATGCCGCGCGCGTCGTAGCCCTTGATGAGCACGATGCGGGTCGAGGGCCGCAGGTCGCTGCCTACCGTGGCCAGCGTCATGGCGTTGGGTTCGGGAATCCGGCCTTCGACGGCTTCGTTGAACCAGTGTTCGAACTGCTGGAGCGGCTCGGGCGCACTTTGCGTTTCGTCGAGCTCGGCGCGCTCGTAGCTCTTGCGCAACGCAGCCAGGGATTCGTTGGGAGAGGTCATGGCGTCGATTGTCCGCCGAACGGGGAACGTGGGTTGCGGGGATACTGGCGCCCATGAGCGATGCCCCCCTGCCGACCGTGCTCGTCCTGGCTTCTGGCCGCGGCGAGCGTTTTCTCGCCTCGGGTGGGCGTGTGCACAAGCTGCAGGCGCTCCTGGCCGGCAAGGCGGTGCTGCAGCGCACCCTCGATGCCGTGCGCGCCAGCGGCTTGCCGTGGCATCTGGAGGACATCGGCCATCCGGGCATGGGCGACTCCATTGCGGCGGCGGTGCGCGCCACGCAGGGCGCGGCCGGATGGCTGGTGCTGCCCGCCGATCTGCCGCTGGTGCAGGCGCGCACGCTGCGCGCGGTCGCTGATGCCCTGATCGACGGGGCCGGCGCCGTCCAGCCGGCCTACGCCGGCAAGCGGGGGCATCCCGTTGCCTTCGCCGCGCGTTGGGGTGCGGCATTGGCAGCGCTTGCCGGTGCACAGGGCGCCGCCGCCGTCCTCAAGGCATTGCGGGACGTGGGTGACGTGACGGATTTGCCCGTCGACGATGTCGGTGTCGTCACCGACATCGACACGCTGGACGACCTGGCCCGGGCCGAAGCGCTTTTTCTCAGCTCTTCGCGATGACCGCGCAGGCGATGCGGGCGCCGGAATTGCCCGCAGGCTGCGTGGTGTAGTCGTCCGGGTCCTTGTGCACGACCAGCGCGCGACCGATGACGTTGCTGGCCGCTGCTTCGCTCAGGGAGATCGAATGCACGTCGACGCTGAAACGCGCCACGCCGTTGCTGTCGGCCACCAGGCTGGGGAGCTCGCCGGCATGGCTGCCGGGTGCGGCGAACTTGCCATGCACACCGCCCGCAGGGTTGAAGTGCCCGCCCGATGCCATGGCGTTGTCGGCGCAACTGCCCTTTTCGTGGATGTGGAAGCCATGCTCGGTGCCCGGCGGCAGCCCGCGCACCTCGCCCGCCACGCGAACGCCGTGTTCCAGCGCAGTGAACGTCACCTTGCCCATGGTCGGGTTCGGCGAGACCACCGGGGTCGGCGCCAGGTCGGCGACTGCGCCGGGCCGGCCGCCACCCATGCCGGCGCAGCCAGCGAGGAGGGCGACGGTGAAGGCTGCCAGGGCGGGCAGGGCGGAGCGTGCGAAGCGTTGGTTCATGGTTTCTCCAGTTTTCGGGAAGGCGGCGAAGCGGCCTGATCGCTCAGGTATAGCGGCTCGCGTGCTTCGCCGCAATCGGCCTTGGCCGACAGGTCGGAGTTTGCCAGTCGCACAAGGCGCGCGAGCGCACGGTCGTGGATGGCATGGCGCTGCAGCTCCTGGAGCGTCTTCACCGCATAGTCGAGCGAGGTGCCGTAGCGGCCGGCAGCGCTCTGGAAGATCTCGCGGTAGCGGGCTTCGGGCAGCTCGCCCGTGAAGTTGGGGCTGCGGCGCGACAGCGTGAAGGCCAGCGCGCGCACTCGACCGCCGGGCGTGGCGCAGTCGAGCCAGCGCGGGTCGTAGATGGCGGTGGGCATTTCGCGCAACCACAACTGTCCTAGCGTTTCGAGCGCCGTGGCGGCCGGAATGCGGAACACGACCCCTTGGCAACTGCCGCCCGACAGCAGGCCGAAGACCAGCCCCGGGTTCTGCACGGTGCCACGGTTGACCCGGCTCCACATCTTCAACGCCCGGTGCCACCCGTGCACGCGCGCGGCGCGGCGTTCGGCGAAGTCGAAGTCGGGCCGCCAGATCAGCGAGCCGTAGCCGAACAGCCAGAGGTCGTCGTGGCCACCCCATTCCTCGATGGTGCGATCGAGCATGGGTGCGGGATCCCGCAGTGGCACTGGGAAAGTTTCAGGCCCATACTGGGTAACAGTGCCGCCGGGGGACGTCCCCCCGCCACCTACAATTTGAGACTCATGGTTCACACCCCCATTATTTACCGTCCCCTTTCCTTCGGAGAACACCGGATGTCGTCCAGCCAAGATGAAGACAGTCAGCAACGTTTCGCCCTCGGGTTTCTTTTCGCGCTGATTGCGCTGGTCGTCTTCACCGTGGTCGGCGTGGCGGTCTACAAGTACGGCATGGTGCAGGCACCGCAGGCCCGGGTCGTGGAGATCGTGCCACCCGGCGATGAACCACCGCCCGCCACGTCGAGCCTGCAGGTCACCACCGAGACGGTGACCGTGGTCGTGCCCGAAGGCGCGAGCATCGCCGTGAAGGACGGTGTCGTGAACTTCTACTTCGCCACCGGCAGCGCCGATCTCGCACCCGGTGCGGCCGAAGCACTGGCCATCGTGATCAAGGGTGTGGAAGACGGCCGCAAGGCCGTGGTTTCAGGCTTTCACGACACCACGGGCGACGCTGCGGCCAACGACGCGCTGGCCAAGCTGCGCGCACAGACCGTGCAGGACGTGCTGGTCGGCCTGGGCGTTCCGGCTGCCAAGGTGACGCTGGAAAAGCCCGCGATCACCACCGGCTCGGGCAACGGCGCCGAAGCCCGCCGTGTCGAAGTCAAGCTGATCGACTGATCGACTGATCGGCCCGCGCCGAAGTTCGTTCAGGCACTCTCGCGCAATGCGAGGTGCCACGGCAGTTCGACACTGGCCGGCACGGCCGGTTCGTTGCGCATCAGGTGAACCAGCATGCGCGCGGCGGCGGCGCCGATCTCCGCGCGTGGCGTCGCTACGCTGGTCAGCGTGGGCAGCATCTGGTCGCTGCCCGGCAGGTCGTTGAACCCCGCCACGGCCACCTGCGTCGGCACCGCGATGCCCATGCGCAGCGCGGCCAGCAAGGCTCCCTGCGCCAGGTCGTCGTTGCAGAAGAACACCGCCTCGGGCGCGTCCGCCGCCATGATCCGCTCGAACATCGACGCGCCCAGCGCGATCGATGACGGCTCCGGGCGCAGCCACTCGCGCGCCGGTTCGTAGCAGCCCGCATCGCGCATGGCGGATCGATAGCCCTCGGCGCGCTGCAGCGTGCGCTCGTCGAGTTGCGCGGCCGCGAAGGCGATGCGTCGGGCGCCACGCGCGAGCAGGTGTTGGGTCATCGCGCGGCCTGCGGCCTGCTGAGAGAAACCGACGCAATGCACACCCGGCGCACGGCTCGTCTCCATCAGGTGCACACACGGCACCCCGCTGCCGGCGATCAGCGCACGGGTCTCCTCGCTGCGCTCGAAACCGGTCACCAGCAGCCCCGCAGGCCGGTGCGCCAGCTGTTCGCGCAGCAGTTGCTCTTCTTCACGCGGGTCGTAGTGGGTGACGCCGATCAGCGTCTGGTAGCCGGCAGGCCGCAAGGTGCGCTGCACGGCTTCGAGCAGATCGACGAAAAGCGTGTTCGAGAGCAGCGGGATCAACACTGCGACGTGCGTGCTGCGGTGAGAAGCGAGCGCGCGCGCGGCCGGGTCGGGCACGTAGCCCAGTGCCGCAGCGGCGGCCCGTGCGCGTTCGACCAGTTCGGGCGCGACCGCGCGCTCGCCGCGCAGCGCGCGCGACACCGTGATCGGACTGACGCCCGCTGCGTCCGCCACATGTTGCAGCGTGACACGGCCGCTGCTGCGTCGGGCGGGGGAGCGTTCGGTCATGCGGGCTCGGTCGGTCGCGGAATCTGGTGAAACGGCAACAGGACTTGAAGGGACGAAGAGTTCATCAGTGACCGCGAAGCCAGGCAGGGCGAATGCAGCGTCCGATGGTCAAAAAAATAAGTATCGCTTAGGATAGCGCTATCCCGAAAGTCCAGGCACGTGCCTGCGACCCGTGGCAAACGACAGTTGTGCATATTCACGCTTTCGGCTCAACGGGACAGCGTTATCCAAGAAAGAAGGCGATTATGCAGTCGATATGGTTGGTGGTGATGGGTGTTTCGGGCTGTGGCAAATCGAGTCTGGGCCAGGCCGCTGCGGCCGACCTCGGACTGCCGCTGATCGAGGGCGATGACTTTCATCCGCCTGCCAACACCGAGAAGATGCGCACCGGCACGCCGTTGACGGACGAGGACCGCGCCGGCTGGCTCGCGCGGCTGGCCGACGAACTGGCGGCGCATCCGGGAGGTGCCGTGCTCACCTGCTCGGCGCTCAAGCGCGCCTACCGCGAGCGCCTTCGCGCGGCGGTGCCGGACCTGCGGTTCGCTTTCATGGAGATTTCGCGCGAAGACGCGCAGTCGCGCGTCGAGGCTCGCGCGGGCGCGCACATTTTCCCTGGCAGCCTGGTGGCGAGCCAGTTCGCCACGCTCGAATCGCCATCCGGCGAAGCGGGCGTGCTCACCGTGCAGGCCATCGCGCCCATCGGCCAGCTGACCGCAGACGTGCGCCGCTGGCTCGAGGAGACCGCACGCTGACCTGCGACGCCGGAGTTTCGTTCTTTCCTTGCGCCCCAATTCCAGAATCCAGGTAACCGTCCGCTTCAATGCGCCCCGCAACTTGGACGCCGAGTAACATTTCCACGATGCGCGACTCCTCATCGCGCTGGCCCCTACACGATGACGAACCTACATTCCACGGTGGCCCAGGTCACCGAACGCATCCGAGAACGCAGCCGGCCGACACGCGACGCCTACCTGCGCCGCGTCGTTGAAACCGCGGGCCGCGAGCGCGGCTCCGACCGCATGGGCTGCGCCAACGTGGCGCATGCGGTGGCCGGCGTGCCGGTCAACGACAAGCTGCGCATCGTCGCCGAGCGCGCGCCCAACATCGGCATCGTCACCGCCTACAACGACATGCTGTCGGCGCACGCGCCCTACCATCGCTACCCCGACCTGATCAAGCACGAGGCGCGTCGCCTGGGCGCCACCGCGCAGGTCGCTGGCGGCGTGCCGGCGATGTGCGACGGCGTCACCCAGGGCACACCGGGCATGGAGCTCAGCCTGTTCAGCCGCGACGTGATCGCCATGAGCACGGCCGTGGCGCTCACGCACGACATGTTCGACGCCGCACTGCTGCTGGGCGTGTGCGACAAGATCGTGCCCGGCCTGCTCATCGGCGCCTTGCACTTCGGTCATCTGCCGACGGTGTTCGTGCCGGCCGGCCCCATGCCGTCGGGGCTGTCGAACAATGCCAAGTCGAAGGTGCGCGAGCAGGCGGCCCAGGGGCTGGTCGGTCGCCAGGGGCTGATGGACGCGGAAATGGCCGCCTACCACACGCTGGGCACCTGCACGTTCTACGGCACCGCCAACAGCAACCAGATGCTGCTGGAGGCGATGGGCCTGCACGTGCCGGGTACCGCGTTCATCCAGCCGGGCGACACGATGCGCGAGGCGCTCACGCGCGAAGCCGTGCGCACGGTGCTCGGCCGTGCGAGCGACGTGGCGTACTGCTGTCCGCCGATCGGCGTGATGGTCGACGAACGCGCCATCGTCAATGCCATGGCGGCGCTGCTGGCCACGGGCGGTTCCACCAACCACCTGATCCACTGGGTGGCGGTGGCGCGCGCCGCCGGCATCGTGATCGACTGGGACGACTTCTCCGAACTGTCCGACGTGGTTCCGCTGCTCACGCGGGTGTATCCCAACGGCAGCGCCGACGTGAACGAATTCCAGGCCGCAGGCGGCCCGGGTTTCGTCATCGGCGAACTCGTGGGTGCCGGCCTGATGCATGCCGACGTGCTGACCGTGCGCGCGGGTGGCATCGACGAATTCGCCTGCATCCCGAGTCTGGTGGGCGACGCCACCGACGAACGCGCGCTGCGCTGGACACCGGCGGCGCCATCGAAGAACGACGCCGTGGCGCGTCCGGTGTCGGCGCCCTTCAGTGCCAGCGGTGGCCTGCGCCTGCTCCAGGGCAACCTGGGCCGCAGCGTCATCAAGATTTCGTCGGTGCCCGAGGACCGGCACGTGGTCGAGGCGCCTGCGCGTGTGTTCGACTCGCAGGCCGCGCTTCAGACGGCCTTCACGGCCGGCGAGCTGGACCGCGACGTGATCTGCGTCGTGCGCTGGCAAGGCCCACAGGCCAACGGCATGCCGGAACTGCACAAGCTCACGCCGCCGCTGTCGGTACTGCAGGGCAAGGGATTTCGTGTGGCACTGGTCACCGATGGCCGCATGAGCGGCGCGTCGGGCAAGGTGCCTGCGGCCATCCACGTGTCGCCCGAGGCGGCGGCCGGCGGTCCGCTGGCCAAGGTGCGCGACGGCGACCTGATCCGCCTGGACGGCGTGGCCGGCACGCTGACCGTGCTGCTCGCGGCCGATGAATGGGCGGCGCGCGAGACAGCGACAATGCCTGCTGAACAACGCGCGGCCGACGGCCACGGCCTGGGCCGTGAACTGTTCGCCGGCATGCGCCGCAATGCCTTAACTGCCGAAGAAGGAGCCTGCTCATGGCTGTGAACCCAAACAAACTCACCGCGCTCGATGTGATGCGCGACGCACCGGTGATCCCGGTCATCGTGCTGAACGACGTGGCCCATGCCGTGCCGCTGGCGCGTGCGCTCGTGGCAGGCGGCATCCGCATGCTCGAAGTCACGCTGCGCACGCCGCAGGCGCTGCAGTGCATCGAGGCGATCGCGCGTGACGTGCCCGACGCGGTGATCGGCGCCGGCACCATCCGCAGTGCGGCCGATGCCCAGGCGTCGGCCCTGGCCGGTGCGCGCTTCGGCGTGAGCCCGGGCTACACCAGCGCCGTCGGCAAGGCCTGCCACGACCTCGGCTTGCCGCTGCTGCCCGGTGTGGCGACCGGCAGCGAGATCATGATGGCGCAGGCCGACGGCTACACGCAGCTCAAGTTCTTCCCGGCCCTGCAGGCGGGCGGCTTGCCGATGCTCAAGGCCTGGCAGGGCCCGTTCGGCGACGTCACCTTCTGCCCGACCGGTGGCATCCATGCAGGCAATGCGGCCGAGTTCCTGGCCCTGTCGAACGTGGCATGCGTCGGTGGCTCCTGGATCGTGCCGACCGACGCCATCCGCGACGGCGACTGGGCGCGCATCGAGCAGCTGGCCCGCGAGGCCACGCAACTCCCACGTTGATTCGGATGACGGGCGCTGCGATTCATGCCGACGATCTGAAGGTCATCGCCTTCGACGTGTTCGGCACGGTGGTCGATTGGTACGGCGGCATTTCTGCCGAAGTCGAGCGAGCCCTGCCGGGCATCGAGGGCGGCGCCTTTGCGCTCGCATGGCGCGCCGGGTATCAGCCGGCGATGCGCAGCGTGATGGCGCGCATTGCGGCGGGCGAGGGCGGCTTCACGCTGATCGACGAGCTGCACCTGGGCATCCTCGAAGGCGTGCTGCGCGACTTTGGCGTCACCCACCTGGACCCGGCGCAAAAGCGCGAACTCAACCGCGCCTGGCACCGCCTGCCGGCATGGCCCGATGCGGCCGAAGGCCTGGCTCGGCTCAAAACCAGGTACACGATCTGTACCCTGTCGAACGGCAACATCGGCCTGCTCACCGACATGGCGAAGCACGCGGGCCTGCCCTGGGACTGCATCCTGTCGGCCGAAGTCTTCAAAGCCTACAAGCCCGATCCGCGCACCTACCTGGGCGTGGCTGCGGTGTTCGACGTGTCGCCCGGGCAGGTCATGCTTGCCGCGGCACACCATGACGACCTGGCGGCGGCGCGCGGTTGCGGTCTCAAGACGGGCTACATCGAACGTCCGCTGGAATTCGGACCCGGCCAGCCGAAGGATGTGTCGCCTCGTGCGGGCAATGTGCTGCACGCGCGCGACATCGGCGTGCTGGCGGATCTGCTGGGTTGCTGATCGCGACTATGTCGGTCGACGGCACGGAGCGGGCCGTCAGGCGCGGGCCCAGCGGTTGCCGAACATCACAACGGCCAGCGCCATCACCACGCACGCACTGCCGGCCCATTGCCAGGCCGACACCATCTCGCCCAATGCGAGCATGCCCGCTGCCAAGCCGATCACCGGCACGCCGAGGCTGAAGGGCGCCACGCGGTTGGCTGGATGGCGCTTGAGCAGCCAGGTCCACATCGCGTAGGCTGCAATGGTGGCGAACCAGCCGAGGTAGGCCACGCCGGCCCAGGCGCCGAAGCTCGCGTGCGTCCACTGCCAGCGCGTAGCCTCCGGCTCGAAGAGCCACGCCATCGCCGCGAAGGGCAGGATGGGCACCAGCGACATCCACACCACGAAGCCCAGCGGGTCGTAGCCCGGCTGTGACTGCTGCGCGCGCCGCACGATGATGTTCGACACGGCCCACATCGCCGCAGCACCCAGGTTCAGCAGCAGGCCGAGCAGCGTGATGCCGCCGCTGGCACCGCCGAGGTTCAGCGCAAAGCAGGCCAGGCCCGCCGCAGCCAGCACCAGCCCCGCGCGCAGCGGCCCGCTGAGCCGCTCGTGCAGCAGGACGATACCCAGCAGCGTGGTGAAGAACACCTGCGTCTGCATCAGCACCGAAGCGAGCGCCGCCGTCATGCCCACCTGCAAGGCCACGAACAGCAGGCCGAACTGCCCCAGCTGCGCCAGCCCGGCCGGGAACAGCCAGCGCCACGACAGGTTTGGCTTCTTCACGAAGAGCAGCAGCGGCAGCACCGCGAACACGTAGCGGAAGGTGCCGAGCTGGAAGGGCGTGAAGTCGCGCAGCGAGAACTTCATCGCCACGAAGTTGAGCCCCCAGATCACGACCACGCCCAGCGCGGCGAGCAGGTCGAGGCCCATGAGCGGGCGCTGCGAGGGAGAGGCGGTCATGCAAGGCTTTCGTGCTGGCTTCGGGCGGCCGGCGATGGGGAGATTGTGCGTGCGGCCCGGAGCGCCGCATCGAGGGCTTGTACGGGCAGGCGGCCGCATGCACCGATCGCGATGAGGGCGCTGGGCGTAGTGGCGCTGAGGACCTCGCCCGTCGGCGACCAGGCGCGCAGCGAGCCGTGCCGGCCGGCGAACTGCAGGACGGCCCAGCCGAGCCGGTCGGTGCGCACCACGCCCTTGAGCCGCAGCACGCCCGAGGGCATCGCGCGCAGCAGGTCGCGCAGCGCATCGGCGCGGTAGACCGCATCGTCGGTCGACGACCAGGTGTCGAACACATCGCCGTGATGCGGTGCGTGGTCATGGTCGTGCGCGCAACCCGGCGCGCAATGACGATGTGTGCTCGCCGCCAAGGGCGCGCCGAGCAGCGCGGCCGGCACGTCGGCAAAGCGTGTCTCATGGCGCGGTGTGCCGGGCACTTCCGCATCGAGCCACACGCGCAGCGCCGCGAGCGCTGCGTCGTCGATGCGGTCGCACTGGTTGAGCACCAGCAGGTCGGCCGCCTGCAGCTGGCGTCGCACGGTGTCGGCCAGCAGGGGGTCGACGGCGTGCTCGCGCACCGAGGCCACGTCGACCAGCACCACCACGCCGTCGAGCGCGAGCGCCGGGTCGGCCAAGCCGACCTGTGCGATGCGCCACGGGTCCGACACGCCGCTGGCCTCGATCACGATCGCGTCGGGCGGCGGCACTGTGCCGATCACGCGAATCAACGCGTCCGTCAGGTCGCCGCCGATCTGGCAGCACACGCAGCCGTTCTGCAGGCTCATCGTGTCGACGCCGCGCGAGGCGACCAGCGCTGCGTCGACGTTGATCGCGCCGAAGTCGTTGACCAGCACCGCCAGGCGGCGCCCGTCGGTGTTTTCCAGCAGGCGATTGAGCAGCGTCGTCTTACCCGTGCCCAGGAAGCCGCCAATGACCGTCAGCGGGATGCGACCACCGTGGGAGAGCGCGTGCGTTTCCTGTTCGCTCATGCGGACTTCGGCAGCGCCACCGCGCGCCCGCCGATCACGGTGCCGAGCACCGGCACGTCCTTCAGCGCCTCGGGCGCCACGGCCAGCGGGTCGTCGCCCAGCACGCAGAAGTCGGCGTACTTGCCGATCTCGATCGAGCCGATCAGGTGGTCCATCGACAGCGTGAAGGCTGCGCCCAGGGTAATCGCGCGCAGCGCATCAGACACAGAGATGCACTCGGCATCGCCCAGCTTCTGCCCGGTCGACGTGAGCCGGTTGACCGCGCACCATGCGGTGAAGAGCGGGCCGAGCGGCGTGATCGGCGCGTCGGAATGGATGGCCAGCGGCACGCCGGCCGCGAGCGCGG
>Ga0247813_10001174_pt1 | contig 20706 bp, 16 predicted proteins | sample UWRJL169409C1_FD_180719 | JGI IMG/M metagenome (GOLD analysis project Ga0247813, IMG submission 180719) | Plant litter microbial communities from Arlington Agricultural Research Station in Wisconsin, United States - UWRJ-L169-409C-1 | ecosystem: Environmental > Terrestrial > Plant litter >...
GAGATATGAATAGCCGTCGCTATAGGATAACGAAGAATTAACTAAATCTACTCCGGCACTGTCTGCAAATTCAATCGCACTTGTCCAGTAATCTTCTTCAATGGGAAATTCAGAAGTACTATCTTCTGTCCGGAGTAACCAGTAATTTGCTTCGGGCGCAGTACCTACGAAGCTTCCAGGTTTGTTTACTGCCATACATGAAGTTACCCAAACTCCATGTGTATCAACACCATAAGGATCGTCATTTTCATAAACAAAAGATTTTGCGCCTTTAATATGTATATTGTTAAAAGCTGGATTATTTTTTAATTGTAAGAATCCAGCATCAATCACGGCAATGTCCATTCCTGCTCCTCTGAAGCCCTGCTGATGTAGTGCTTCTCCTTTTACGGTGTTAATATTCAGTGCAGCTGATCCATAGTTTATTGAGCTGCCTATGTTACCGGAATTTCCATCCTGTGGACTATCCGTATATTTTGGATCAGCTGAAGGCTGTTTTCTTTTGCCTACATATACAAGTATAACCTCTTTTACAAAAGGTAAAGCTTTATATTTATCAATAAGAAATTGATCCTGCATACTCACACTTACCGTATTCAGCCACTTACTTTGGGTTACAATGGTACCTCCAATATCCGTTATCGCCTTAAGATATGCTTTAGATATAGGAAGGTCACTTTCGTCAATCGGAATATTTCGCTTACGGCGCCTTTCAATAGCTTTCCGCGAAAGAAATGCCTCCGGATTTCCAATTGAAAAGTCAGACTTACCCTTATCGGTTAATACCAGCCTGAATTTATAATCATTCCCATCGGTAACTATAATCTTGCATTTCGCTTCCCCTTTTCCATTCTGAAGTTTTGCAAACACATAGGTGATTCCGGCTCCTTTCGGCCATACAATGCCTTGTGTAGTTACTTCAGCAATACGCGGATTTTCTACCCGCCATTCTACCTCTTCCGAAGTACCCTCCGGGAAATTCTCAAGAATAACCGAAAGGCCTGTCCCAAAAAAATCATCATTGGCCAGAATAGTGCTATCCAGGTTCATGCGGACAGAAGGAGTAGGCGCTTCTGGTGTTTCGTTTTTTTTACAGGCTGATAGATAAATAAGGCATCCGATGATAGCCACAAGTAAGGGACGAGCGTACAATTGCATTTTGAAATATTTATTTTGAATCTATATTTTAAATAGATTTGATATACAAATTTATAATTAAAACTGCATTTTTCGGCATACAACTTTTCAACGAAGATCTGGTTCCAGCTAGTATACATCTAAAATCGATGTTCATTACAAAGTTTATCTAGGATTAAAGTAGGGTAATGGCACAAATGAGTAAGGAATATCGAAATTCCTATTTAAGGTTCATTTCAGATATCCTTTATTGGAAGTGAAGCGACTCACCTGATTTAGCAGCATTTGCCTGGTAGCAGCATTTATATTAATCAGATAAAATGGCGACTTACTTTTTGCACCTTCCCAACGCCATTTCAATTGATCAATGGTCTGCATATGGCCATTGTCAAACCACCAGGCAGCATAGATTTTATCCTTGCCCTTTTTCAGCGTACCGGTGTATAATTCTACTCCATTCCATTTCTCTTTTTTTATATTACTAAATACATATCCACTACCCGTCCAGCAAATCTTGGGATCATGCCCGGGAACATAAAAAGCACTAGGTTTCATGTAAATCAGCGCCTCTTTATTCTCGAATTTTAGAATTCCATTATCCAGCCTGATCTTAGTAAATCCATCCAGCTTTACCACCTTCGATACAGGATTCAATTTATCGGCATTCACCAAATTAAATGCAATAAATAATAACATAGTAGCAAAAGCAGCCTGCAACACCGGATATCGGATCAGATAAATGTTATAGCTGCTTTTTGATGTGGGAACTTGCGCTGGAGTATAACCCATATAATTGATAAGCGGTCCTATACCTTTAATCAATGGCAAGATCACATAAACCAAAAGACAACCAATGCCTACAACATCATGGAAAATTGTGCCTGGCATGATTTTAAAAACCACCAGCAGCAGAATTCTGAAGAAATTACTCAATATATTTAGTCCGATCGTTAACAAAAACAGGCTTACCAGATAAATGAACTGCAACCGCTTTCCGGTTTGTCGCTGGGAATACATGGTGATAAATAAGCAGATGATCAATGACATGATCAGCATATTGAGTCCGGCACAAGCGGGATCAACAGAGAAATCTACCTTATCCAATTGAATCTGGTTGCCCGCAGCTATAGCATTAATTCCTATCGAATCCAATAAATCGGCCACCCTTGCGGTTAGCCATAACCTGATCGGGAAATCAACAGTACCGATCATATATTTAAATACTGGCGAAATCAGGAATAACAACAGCAGGAACGACTCACTAAGTTTGCCTATGCTATTTTCGATCAGCAGTAATACGGCAAATAGCATAGCAATAAAAAACATGGTTCTTACGGGAACTAAGAATACCAGGATTAAAGTAACCAGAGCGGGAACGAGATAACGTATAGAGTACCGGCTTTTGTCGACGCCGCAGATGTAGGGCGCAAGAAGCAACCCTACAAATAAATTGGCATCCCAGCTCAAATAATCAGGTAATAACCTCCATGCAATGAAAAGGTAAGTTAAGCCATATAGTATAGCCAAATAGGGTATATCGATCGTTTTTTTAACGTTTATTGCCAGCATGTTTCATTAGATTTTGAAGTGTCATCTTTTTTACGAATAGCACATATCCTGTTATGCTGAGGCATAGTACAATCAATAGCCATTCTTGTGGTTCAGGAACAGCACCCGATGATTTCATAGCCGCATTCTTAAGGCTATCTTTATTTTCATCTATACCAAAACGGTCATAATCGGCCTGTGTTTCAAGCACAATGAGACTGGATACCGGAGATACGATATAAGCCCTTTCTGCCTCAGCGATATTGGCAGGATTCACATAATCATGTTTAAAATAATCTGCGCTAACCCTTTTCATCAAATCATTATAAGCGAACAGGCGCAGCACATGATCGGGCGCATTCTCAATACTTGCAGCTGAAGTCTTCTGAATGATCATTTTTGCATTGTCCAAAACTACAGTTTCATCATTTTCCTGGTTTTTGACAAATTGGTGCTGGCTCAATAATTTCTGCAAGTCTTTCTCATCACCATTGGCATAAGTAAACACCCGCATTTCTTTCAACGCCTTTAGATAAGGGCTAAGCTGATTACCTAAATTATAAAACCGGATCTGTTTTGGACTTTGCAGATAAGCAGTGAGCTCTTTTCCAAAATTACTGCCTTCCAGATCATTCAAATTAGGTGCACTTACAGTACTTTTAGAAATTAGGAGTGCAGTGGTCGGATGCTTAATTTCATTAATTGGGAATAAACTAAACTGCTGCCTGCTCATCAGTTCATATATCTCATTTATATTGGCATCACTTAGACGAATCAACTGATCTTTGTAGACAAATACTGGTGTACTTTTACTATTTTCCCAGACTTGCTCCAGCTCTTGTTCTGACCATGAGCTATTTAAGTCAAGATAGATTTGTTCCGGCGTGAAAGCTTCTAATTTTTCCTGATAGTTTTTAACCTGGTAAGCTGTATCGGCGAAGGCAAATGTGCCAGTAGCAAGAGCGGGTGCTTTAGTTGCAATTTTCCAATCGGGCATATAAGTTCTGTCGGCCTGATATACACCTACAGCAGTTTGTTTAAAATTAGAGGAAAGTTGCAGATCAGCTATATTACCAGTGGTTGCAATCTGCATGGTTTCTAATGCGTTGCTGACGTCAGGCCCTTCGAAAAATGCGTTTTCATAGATCAGCTGATCATTTTGTTTTGCCAGCGGACTGGTGATACCAATTTTGAACCGCCGATTCTCTTTCGAAGTACAAGGAAATACACGTACGCTTACTGTATTTCCCTCCTGCCAGTGTACCACAGATGGATCATGCTGCTCTACTCCCACTACCTGATGATAAGCTGAATCTGCTTTGGCGGTAGTGGTTAATCTTGATTTGGCTTCCTGCCCATTGATCCATAATGATAAAGATGATACAACCGAACCTTCTGACAGATGGAAGGTGTATATAGCTTCCTGTTGACTCCAATTCCGATCTGTATTGTTTCTAATCGTGATCATTTTCTCGGTATAAGCCATCCTGTACTGAGGGAATAATTTCACATTACTGATCACGCTTACCGTTTCCAGATTGTCGCCGGACCACAACCGCTCTTGTGCTTTATGACGCGAGTTGTACATTGATTTCAATATCCTGATGCGTTCGTTTTCATCGAGGTTTGGTTTTTTAAATAGCAGTGTTGCGATTACGACAAGCGGATCGTGCTGCTTAGGTTCATCAAAAGATGATGAAGGAAGACCGCTCCAAAAGATATTATCCAATGAAGCTTCATGGTATACCAGTCCTGCTTTGAGTATACGTTCCGCCCAGAATGAGTTATCAATGTACTGGCTCACTTTAATCCATGCAGGCAATTGATCATCATTCAATGCACTTTCATTAATCAGCATGTTGATCTTCTTATTGGTAGCATTCCAGCAAATCAAAAAACAAACGCAAAATATAATCGGTATAAAAAAACCACCAGCAGCCATATAAAACATCCTGATGTCCTGTCGATATATCCGCGTAATTAGAATAAGAGTTACAATAGCCAGACCCAGCGGTACAAAACTATGCAGAGATATCCCTATTGCTAAAATGCCCGGAATACTGATAGCATAAAGTGGTACAAGATATATACTATAATAGCAGAACAGCAATAGTGCACTCCCTAGGAGAAAAAAACTGACATATTTTACTATGCGGGGTAAAAATGTGTTAATTGAAACTAATATTAAAGCTATGCCAGATATTACGACCCATACGCTGAGATAGGGCACAGAACTATCAAAAACATTCATTTCACGGTTTAAAGCAAATGCACTGATAAACCATAGCATAGCACTAATGTGATAATGGTATGCTCTATTTTTCCGTGTGATAATTTCCAGCCATACTTGTTAAGCGTATAAAAAAATAGATAAACAAGATATGCAACAGACATCGCATAATTAATAAAAAAAGCTCCGGCTGATGAATTCCGCGGATAATAGTCGGTAACTCCTAATACCAAAGTCGAGATAATAATGAAGATAATCCCCGTCAGAAACGGTCCGTCTTCTTTTAGTAAAGTGATGATTCTTTTCATGTTTATTTATTTAAAAGTACTTTGCATTTCAAAGTCATTAGGTAAAAAAATATTCAGTTATCTACTGAACTTGCAAACAGGCCATTCTAACATTCAACGCTGTGCCCTATCAGAACTGCTTTCATTGTAAAATTTATAAAAAGCATCTTTCATACATAAAGTACTTTGCAATTCAAAGTAAGTATATTAATTTCAATCCTCCAAATTTTATTATTTATTTTTAAGCTCAAGCTTTAATCCGCTATTGTAGTACAAATGGTCTTATTTGCTAGGGTAACTCAGTTGGAGCGTATCCAAAATGCTTTTTAAATGCAAAAGAGAAATGAGAGAGGTTTTCAAAACCGATTTCAAGATACAGGTCTTTTGGTTTTCGTCCTTTTTCAGTCAATTGGTAATGTGCAAGTTCTAACCTTTTTTGAATAATCCATTTTTGAGGTGAAGAGTTGAACGCCTTTTTAAAGTCGCGCTTAAAAGTAGTAAGGCTCCTGCCAGTTAAATAGCCAAACTTCTCTAGTGTTAAATTAAACATATAATTCTTCTCCATGAAATCGGCAATATCGGGTTTATCCGACTGAGAAAAATTTGCGAAGAAATTATCAGTGTTTCTGTCAATTGCCCGGAGAATGGTAAGCGCTTCTTCTATCTTCATAGAAACGATTCTTTCTGGCAGTTCGGTTTTCAAATCAAAATAGGGAATCAGTGAAGCGAAAAAACTTTCCAGCAGCGGATCTTTTTCAAAAGTCGTAATTTTATGGACAGGCGGCGGCCCGGTGAAATGAATTGGGTTTTTGGTATAAAAATTTTTTAACCTTTCGGGTGTCAAAGAAATGACCACCGCTTTATAAGGTTGCCCATGCAAGGGATTTTTGATGAGGGTAGACAATTGATTGCGAGGAAACAGCAGGGTATCACCGGCAACAAAATGATATGTTTGATCTGCCTGTATTACCTTCATCTCACCAGAAACTACTCTTGCAAACGCATGATACGGGAGAGCAACCTCTGCTTCAAAATAATTTTCCTCAATACATGATAAGAGAATCTCTGCGTATTTACTTTGCTCTTGTCCTGCCATGTGTTAAATATACAATTATAAAGAGGTGAAGACAAAGGCACCTCTTTATAATTGTAGAGTATCTAAAATACTTAGCCTTGAACATTAAAGTCTGTACCAGTTAGTTCCTCACTCAATACCCATAATTTTTTGGCGGCCTCTTCTTCCAATGCATAAGGCATTACATTTTTCATCATTGTTGAACCATCCATGTTTTCCTCTGCATCAATTACTTGTAAATCATCCAGTTCGGCTATATCTGCATTTTCACAATAAACACCTCCAATGTCATTCAGCTGTTTACTTGTAGCACACCAAACAGTTGTTGCAGCACCCTGAGATATTGATTTCAGTCCTTTTGACGGGTCATTGATCACATTTCCATCTTCATCAAAAATCCCGTAATTCACCAGGTCTTCATGTGGAACATTTCTGCCTAATTCAGTTTCTGAAATTATACCAGGGTGTAGAGAGTAAGAACGAACACCAAATGTTTTTCCTCTACTATCCAGTTCTAAAGAAAAAAGAATACTCGCCGTCTTAGATTGACCATATGCTGAAAAAGATTCAAATTCCCTGCTTAGAAAATTAGGATCCTCAAATATAAAAGGAGAAAAGTGATGTCCCCATGATGAAACATTGATTACCCTTGCTCCATTGGCTTTAAGCAAAGCACTCCAAAGTTTTGCAGTTAATTGAAAGTGGCCTAAGTAATTAGTAGACAATTGCGATTCATAACCCCGTGTATCACGTTGCAACGGAACCCACATTATCCCTGCGTTGTTGATGAGCAAATGCAGAGCTCTGCCTGAGGATAAAAATTTTTCAGCAAATGCATCAATTGAATTCCGATCCATTAAATCCATTGTTTCAATTGCGACGTTGTCAATTCCCGATAAATTCTTTTTTGCTTTCTCTGTATCTCGTGCTGGTACAATTACAGTAGCTCCGGCTAAAACCAATGCTTTTACGGTTTCTAAACCAATGCCTGCATAACCGCCAGTTATAATAGCCGTTTTTCCTGTGAGGTCAATATCCCTGATGACATCATTGGCAGTAGATGCAGCATCAAAACCTGAACCAATTGGGTGCTGTAATATGCCTTGATAATTGTTCTTTTCCATTGTTATGTTGGTTCTGTTCTTTCGGTGAAATACAATCTAGCTTTTATGTGCAAGTTCTATTTCATAACCGTCCGGATCGATGATCCATGCAGCATAATAACCAGAATAGTATTCAGGGAAAACTCTTGGTGATTCTTTCGTCTCAGCTCCGGCTTCCACAGCCGCTTTGTGAAAGGCTTTAACCTCTGCATGGTCTTTAGCAACAAATCCAATATGAACTCCATTGGCCGCAGCCTTCCCCTCTTTTAGCCAAAAAAAGATAGTCTTACCATCACCGAAACCCTTCAAATCGGGATGACCATCCTCCCCTTTGTAATCCATAGACAATGTTACACCGAGTGGCGCTAAAGCGCTGGTGTAAAAGGCGACAGAGCGCCCTAAATCGCTTACTGTGAGTATTACATGATCAATCATATTCGCTATTTTTTGTTTAGACAAATGTAGATCGTCTTAAAAATACTTGTTTTGTTTTAAAGGCTTATTTTACTTTGCCTGGAAGGCCACACCCTTGTATTGTATCGGCACTGAGCATTTATTATCGATTAATGACCTCATTTAATAAGGGCACTTCACTGAGCCTAACTGAACTCAATTTTACATGCTCTGGTCTCCAAATGAATTAATTCAAGTCCGAAAATACCGTAACTTCGTGTTGTTATCTATTAATGTGTAAACTCATTTATGAAGAAGCATGTATTAACGACCAATCATCAAGCTCCTGCTTTACAAAAGAAAATTGATCCTATATCAATCTTTTCCTATCACTCTGATGTGGTGACTATCAACTCGAGGGTCGAACTGCGTCAAAATTTATTTAGTTTTTTATTGGAAGGCAACAAAAGTGTTAGCTATGCAGAGGCACAGGTCAAGATTGACCCGAATCAGTTTTTACTGCTTTCATCTGGTAATTGCCTGATGAGTGAGAAAATTGCTGCTACAGGTGGTCGTTACAGGAGTATCCTGATTTCGTTTGACAATGAGATATTAGCAGATTTCTTCATTCGTCATCCTTTATCGCATCAGACCAAAAAGAAGAAAAACAATGATAATCCATTTTTAGTATTTGAAAAAGATTCATTTCTAGCCAATTTCATTGACTCACTTGGTTTTATGCTGATTACTGCCAAGCCACTATCAGCTGAAATGAGGAAAGTAAAACTGGAAGAATTGTTACTTTACATTAGTGAGCACTATCCTGAAAAAATTCAGCAGCTTCGCAACTTCAATTACGAGGTTGACGGGGACTTAGTGATCCGCCAGGCAATCACCGCGAATATCTATAATGCAATGACTGTAGAGGAGCTGGCATTTTTATGTCATATGAGCCTGTCAACCTTTAAAAGACGTTTTTCTAAAATCTATATGACCTCGCCAAATAAATGGCTGCTAGAAAAACGAATGCAGAGAGCAGCCCGGTTACTGAAAGAAGGCGAACGTAAAGCAAGCGAGATCTACCTCGAGCTTGGCTATGAAAACTTGTCAAGTTTTATCCAGTCCTTCAAACAAATTCATGGTATAACGCCGAAGAAGTATCAGTTATCAAACTGAACGTTTAACAACACTTTTTGAACGTTACCCTATCTTCCAACGAAATAATCCGGCCTACCTTTGATGTGACAATATCAAGCAGGAAAAATTATATCATGACGAATAAAAAATATTTTACAGCACTGGCTCAATACAATTATTGGGCAGACCATATCGCTATTAATTGGTTAAATCAAATCAATGAAGATCAATGGAACCAAATTAACATCAGTAGTTTTAGCAGCATTAAAGAAACTGCAATTCATATAGCCAGTGCTGAAAAAGTTTGGATTGACTTCTGGACAAAAATATCTGATCCGGTATATTTATCTGTCGAATTCATAGGCAGTAAAGATGATTTAATAGAAATCTGGAAAAAATCATCAGCCGGTTTGAAAGATTTCATTGAAAAATATCCTGAGGATAAATATATGGAACAAGTCAGTTTCAGCTACCCGAAAGGTGGAGATGGTCAGATGGAATTTTGGCAGACAATTTCACATATCGTCAACCACTCTACCTATCACCGCGGACAGTTAGTAACTCTTTTGCGTCAGGCCAACTTCACCCGGCTCTCTTCTATTGATTTAGCTACTTATTACATGACAAACAAAAATACTGTGCTTAAGAACGAGTTTACCGAAATAATTTAGAAACGTTGAGCAGATTAAGGCTATAAATAAATCTCCAACCTGTAAGTGTAAAGAGGATTTATTTATAGCCCTCCCCTGTTGCTTAAACAATTGGGAAGTTACCGCCATCAATATGATAGTTTGCCCCTGTGATGAATGAGGCCCTTGGAGAAACCAGGAAGTAAACCAGTTCTGCTGTTTCTTCTGGTTCGGCCATCCTTCCCATCGGTACACCGCCAAGTCTAGCCATCAGGTTATCGGTCATCTCTTCTACGGTAATGCCTGCATTTTTAGCTAAATCAGATAAGAAAGTAGCCATTGCCTGAGTTTTATTCAATCCCGGGGAAACAGTGACCACCCTTACTCCCTTTGCGGCTACTTCGGTGGCTAATGTTTTACTGTAGGCATTCAGGGCAGCCTTGGCAGCAGTATAAGCCATCGTAGATTCCCAGATTGGAAATTTGCTGCTGGTTGTAGAGACATGGATAATAACTCCGCTTTTTTGTTCCAGCATTTTAGGTAATAAAGCCCTGTCTAAACGTACGGAAGACAGTAGATTTACCTGTAGTGCCTGATCCCAGTCCTCATCTTTCAGCGTACTGAATCCTCCACCGGGAAAGGTGTTTGCGCCCATATTGTTGACCAGTATATCCACCCCTCCAAATTGTTCATTGATCTCTTTCGCTACCCTTGTGACATTTTGGGCAAGGGACAAATCTGCCGCAATAAAATGATGTTTCATGGTTATTTCACCGGGATGGTTTCTTGCGGTTACAATCACCCTCGCACCTGCCTGTGCTAATCTATCTGCAATGGCTTTTCCAATTCCCTGAGTGCCACCAGTTACAAGCGCAATCTTACCTTCCAGCTCCGTATTTAAATTCTGTTCGTTTTCCATTTTCATTTCATTTACTTTTGTTTCACAAAGAAACTAAAAGGATCAAACACCCGCTTCCAGGCAAGCTATAATACTGGTTTCAAGATGGTAACTAAAGGCAAATAGTGGTAACATAAAGGTAACTAATGAAAAGAGAAAGAGACAATCCCTACAATTGTGCAGTAGTGCGTACGGTTGGTTATATTGGTGGAAAATGGAAACCGATCATCCTGATCAGGTTAATCAACGGAAGTGTACGTTTTGGAAAACTTGCTGTTCAAATGCCTGATATATCGCGAAAGATTTTAACCCAGCAATTGAGAGAACTGCAAGAAGATGGATTGATTCTTCGTCATAGTTATGCCGAGAAACCTCCACGTGTAGAATATGAGTTAAGCGAATTAGGAAAGACGCTGATACCAATTTTAAAGGCAATGTACGACTGGGGTATCCAAATGGAGGATCCTGCCACACGCTCCCCCTGGATAAATGATTAAAAACGACAGCATGGCAATAGAACAACTCATTGAACATTTTGCGCAATACATTCCACTTAAGGAAATAGAAAAAGCTGTTTTAAAGGATCGTGTCATGGAGAAACGGATCAAGCGCAGGCAGTTTATCTTGCAAGAAAATGATGTTTGCAAATATTACACTTTTATAATTTCCGGCTGTTTTAAAATGTACGGAGTTGATGATAGCGGATCAGAACACAATATTCAGTTCGCATCTGAAAATGAATGGATTGCAGATATAGGTAGCTTTCATTCGGGGAAACCCAGTCGTCTTTACATTGAAGCCATTGAACCCTCAGTGGTATTACAGATTGAAAAATCAAACCTGATCTATCTTTATCATCATCATCCAAAATTTGACAGGATTTTCAGGGTGATGATAGAAGAAAAATTTATAGAACTTCAAAATAGGGTATTACAGAATATTAGCTCTACGGCTGAGGAAAGGTACCGCACCTTTATGGAACAATACCCATTACTGGCCAACCGTTTACCTAATACCCAGATAGCATCATATATAGGAATTACGCCGGAATTTTTAAGTAAAATTCGCCGGATCAATGCCACAAAATAAATACCCTTAATTTAGGTTAAGCCTATTTCTTAATTTTGTTTATTGGTTGTTTTTTCTTCTAAAGGTTTCCTTTGTCTTGTATTTAAAATATTGCACAACCAAAATGGAAACAACTCAAGACCAATCAGCTATTGAGCAATTGATCTTCGCTTATAGTGATGCTTTCAATTCTAAAAACATTTCAAAGACAGTCGCATTATATACATCAAATGGCATTCTGATGGCTAATAATGCACCTTCAGCAGAAGGAACAGCACAATTAATTGCTTCGTTTGACTATTTGCTTAAAAATTTCCAAATCACAATTCAATATGTTGTTAATGAAGTTTTGGTGAGTGGTGAGCTTGCCTATGCAAGAACAAATTCAGAGGTCAATACAAAAGTGAAGGCCAGTGGAGAGCAAATAGTTTTAGAAAATAAAGAACTATTTGTGCTTTGCAAACAAAATGGAATATGGAAAATTTCCCATTACATTTTTAATACTACCACCAGAAAAAAATAACTATTTTTCTCAATCGCCAAGCTTTAATTCTTAAAACTCTAACCCACCAATTTTTTATGGTTGTATAAATAACAAACCTCCCTGGCTTTCACCACGTCTCCGATAATGATAATGGCCGGATTACTTAAACCTTCTTTTAGAGCCGACTTTTGCAGGTCTTTAACTTCACAAACAACATGTTTTTGGTGCGGAAGTGATACATGCTGAATAATTGCTGCAGGAGTTGAGCCTAAACCAGCCTCCAGGTAAATGTTGGATATCTCAACCATTTTCTTCATTCCCATATAAATCACCACAGTTGCAGTGCTCTGCATTGCACATTTCAGGTCTTTTGATAAACTTCCATCTTTTTTAGTCCCTGTAATTAGCCATAAACTCTCGCTGATACCCCTATGGGTTAATGGTATACCGGCAAGTCCGGCTCCCTGCATGCTACTGATCCCGGGAATATATTTTGCTTTAATACCATTAGCTTCAGCGAACATGAGTTCTTCAAAGCCCCTTCCAAAAATAAATGGATCTCCACCTTTTAAACGTATAACTGTTTTATAGGTACTGGCATAAGTTACAATCAAGTCGTTGATATCATCCTGTGAAGTACAATGATCATATGGTCGCTTACCAACATATATCATTTGACATGATTTTGGGGCAATTTCTAAAATTTCTTGACTGCATAAGTTATCATATAAAATGACTTCTGCATTTTTAAGAACGTTATAGGCCTTCATAGTCAATAATTCCGGATCTCCGGGACCACAACCTATAAGGAAAAGTGTAAAATCGTCATTTTCTTGAGCCATAATTCCATTTATTTAGATACAACACCCTAAAGTTGATCAATTAATTTGAATAAATTCAATATTTTATGATATTTATCATACTATTTATCATTTATTCATTAATTATACTACATTTGAATATCATTTATCATATACAAAAGAGTATAATAAGAATATAAAGACATAAATACTCATACAAAACCAATAAAAAGACTATAAAAAATAAAAATACCGGATAAAAAAACCATAAAGACCTAAAATAAAACCAATATTTATGAAAAACCCAAAAATAATAGTGATTGGAAACGGAATGGTAGGATATAAATTCTGTGAGAAGATAAAATCAAAATCACCTGAATCTCATCTTATTGTTTTTGGAGAAGAACCGCGAAGGGCGTATGATCGTGTTCACTTGAGTGAATACTTTAATGGTAAAACAGCAGAAGATCTTTCTCTCTCTACAGAAAACTGGTATCAGGAGAACAGTATCGACTTGTTTTTAAATACTGCAATAATTAAAATAGACCGCATCCATAAAAAGGTTTCTGCTTCAAATGGATTGGATTACGCATATGATGTCCTTGTTTTTGCGACAGGCTCTGGTGCATTTGTACCCCAAATTCCCGGAATTGAAAAAGAAGGTGTTTTTGTATACCGAACGCTGGAAGATTTAGACCTGATTCGCGATTATGCTAAAAAAGCGAATACAGCCGCTGTGATTGGCGGTGGCTTACTCGGATTAGAGGCTGCAAAAGCTTTGATAGATTTAGGTATTGAGGAGACAAGTATTATAGAGTTTGCACCACGGTTAATGCCCAGGCAAATTGATGTAGCGGGCAGTGAGATGCTAAAATCCAAATTAGGGGAACTAGGCCTTAAGATTCATTTAAATAAAAATACGACAGGCATTGACGGTGCAGAACATATTACCGGATTAAGTTTTAGTGATGAAACCAGTATCCATATCGATATGCTGGTGATCTCTGCTGGAATAAAACCACGGGATGAACTGGCAAAAGCTTGTGGAATTGACGTTGGTGCAAGGGGCGGGATAATTGTAGATCATAATATGCAAACAAATGATCCCTCCATATTTGCTATTGGAGAATGTGCGCTTTACGAGGGAATGATCTACGGACTTGTTGCTCCGGGTTACGAAATGGCCGAAGTACTTGCTGCTAATTTATTGGATGGCAACAAATCCTTTACCGGGTTTGACATGAGCACTAAACTGAAGCTGATTGGCATAGATGTGGCCAGTTTTGGGGATAATTTCATCACGGAGCCAGACTGCCGCACTATTACTTTTGAAAACAAACATAAAGGAATTTATAAACGCATTAATATCAGTAATGACGGGCAGTACCTTTTAGGAGGTATTTTAATTGGAGATGCAACAGCATACAACCTGCTGTTGCAAACCTCCAACAACAAAATGATATTGACGGAAAACCCCGAAGACCTCATTCTGGGCAGTCGGGATGGCAATGAAGGTTCATCAGGAGCGGCAATTACAAATTTACCAGATACAGCCTTGATCTGCAGCTGTGAGGGCGTGACCAAAGGAGATATCTGTTCGGTAGTTGCTGATGGGATTTGCGACAATATTGATGACCTGAAAAAGTGCACTAAAGCAGCAACTTGCTGTGGTGGTTGTTTACCAATGGTTAAGGACCTGATGAACGACACCCTAAAATCGCAGGGCAAGTATATCAAAAATGTAATATGTGAGCACTTTAATTATAGCAGACAGGAATTATTTGATCTTATTCATATTCACGAACTTAAAAGTTATGATGAAGTATTGGATACGCTGGGTAAAAACGATGGTTGTGAAGTGTGTAAACCTTTAGTATCCTCCCTCCTGGCAAGTCTATGGAACGAGATGATCCTCAAAAAAGGAAATGATGTAGCGCAGGACAGTAATGACCGGTTTCTCGCGAACATACAAAAAGGAGGATCCTATTCCGTGGTACCAAGGATTCCGGGAGGAGAAATAACTCCCGAAAAACTGATCGTTATTGGTGAAGTAGGCAAAAAATACAATTTATATACAAAAATTACCGGTGGTCAGCGCATTGATCTTTTTGGCGCCCATCTGAATGATCTGCCATTTATCTGGGAAGAACTCATAGCAGCAGGTTTTGAAAGCGGACATGCTTATGGTAAAGGTTTAAGAACCGTTAAAAGTTGCGTAGGCAGCACCTGGTGCAGATTTGGTTTACATGATAGTGTAAGTTTTGCAATCAGGATTGAAGAGCGCTACAGAGGCATACGGGCCCCGCATAAATTTAAATCGGCCGTTAGTGGCTGCATAAGGGAATGCGCAGAAGCTCAAAGTAAGGATTTCGGCATCATTGCAACTGAAAAAGGATGGAACTTATATGTATGCGGAAATGGCGGAAGCAAGCCTCAGCACGCCCTCTTACTGGCAACTGACCTTGATAGCGACACCTGTATCAAATATATCGACCGCTTCTTAATGTTTTATATCCGTACAGCTGATCCGCTAACCAGAACGGCTGCATGGTTAAATAAAATGGAAGGTGGAATAGATTATCTGCGGAATGTAGTGGTCAACGACAGTCTGGAAATGGGATTAACCTGGGAACAGGAAATTGAGAAACTAATCAGCTCCTACCAGTGTGAATGGAAAGAAGCTGTAGAGAATCCGGCTATAAGAAAAAGGTTCTCGCATTTTGTAAATGCCCCGGAAGAAAAAGATCCAACAATTGAATTTGTAGAAATGCGCGGACAGAAAAGAACCGCAGAATGGAAATAGTCTAACCAAATAAATATCAATGAACACCTTACCAAACCTAAACTACAGAAATGATGACAGAAAGCCCAAACGACTGGCTAGCAGCCTGCCGAGTTGAAGACGCCGTGGAAAATGGCGGCGTCTGCGTAAAAAACGGTGAAGATCAGATCGCGCTCTTTTACTTTACAAGGAGAAATGAGTGGTTTGCCACGCAGAACGAGTGCCCGCACCGGAAACAGATGGCCCTGAGCCGGGGTATGTTAGGTTCACTGACCGATGAACCCAAGATAGCTTGTCCGTTTCACAAGAAGACCTTTTCCCTTCATACAGGTGAATGTCTGAACGGAGATGAATGTGCTATTAAAACCTACCCGGTTAAGGTAGAGAACGGCACGGTCTACATTGGCACCAAGGCAAATTTTTAAGCTAAAACCTCTCAAAAAAACAACGCATGAGCAAAGTAATTTACGCTGCCTTTTTAGGCTGCCTGGCTATCACTATCTGCACATCAGAGGCCAGATCACAAACCAAAGCCATCTTATTCGACGGCTATGTCGTTACGGGTTATGTAGATCACGGTGCTTTTATCAACTGCGCCGGTCCGGGTATCAAATTTAACAAAAAACCATACTCCATCTTATTAGGCCTGTTACCAAGTTTGAGAATTAAAGAGGATAAAGTTGTTGCCGGGTTAACAAAAAATGCTGCAGTTACACCTAATCTTGGATTTGGCATTACCGCAGCATTCCATCATCTCGCTTTACAATTACCATTCTATTATAATGCAAAAACAGCAACCAGAAATGGCAAATGGAACCCCGGGATTGGTTTAGGCTATAAATTTTAAGAACCACTACTGATGTATCACGCTTAATCAATCCTTATGGCAAATTATTCTACTACAACTCCGCTTGACAAACTGAACATATTCTCCCTGAAGGGCGTTCAGATGAAAACCTTCCATATCACCTGGCTTACCTTCTTCTTTTGCTTTTTTGCCTGGTTTGGCATGGCGCCTTTAATGAAGATTGCCAGGGAACAGCTACACCTGACCAAAGATCAGGTGGGTAATATCCAGATCGCATCGGTATCAGCAACAATAGTAGCCCGCCTTTTAATTGGAAGATTAATTGACAGATACGGACCCAAATTGATATATACCTGGTTATTGGTACTCTGTGCTATTCCAGTCCTGCTGATTGGAACCAGCCACTCTTATGTTTCATTTTTACTTTTCCGACTGGCCATCGGTGTAATTGGCGCATCCTTTGTGATCACTCAGTTTCACACCTCTATCATGTTTGCGCCCAACATTAAGGGTACAGCCAACGCCACAGCAGGAGGTTTCGGTAATGCCGGAGGTGGTGCCGCCAATGTATTTATGCCACTGATCGCTGCTGGTTTTACCGGTTTGGGACTGTGCAGCACAGCGGACAGCTGGCGTTATGCCATGATTGTTCCGGGGGTAATGCTGTTAGTTTGTGCTTTTTTATACCATAGATACACACTGGACAGTCCTCAGGGGGATTTTAAAAATCTGGAGGACGGAACCGTAAAGAGCAGTAAAAATACCTTTTTACTGGCGGCAAGAGATTACCGTACTTGGATCCTGACCATTGCCTACGCAGCTTGTTTTGGTGTAGAAATTACGGTTGATAACTTTGCGCCTATCTTTTTTACCGATTCATTTGGTGCCACTATCGCTGTAGCAGGATTAGTAGCAGGAATTTTTGGATGGATCAACATTTTCGCACGGCCTTTGGGTGGCATTGTGGCCGATAAAATTGGTAAAAGTTGGGGTTTTAATGGTAAAACGTTTCTGCTAGCCGCACTGCTATTGATAGAAGGAATAGGATTAATCTATTTCGCAAAATCAGGTAGTATTGGCATGTCTATCTGTATGATGTTTTTATTTGGCTTAAGCCTGAAAATGGCTAATGGTGCAACTTACAGTCTGGTTCCCTTCATTAATCCGCTGGCAGTAGGTAGTGTAGCTGGTATAGTGGGGGCTGGTGGAAATATCGGAGCGATGCTGATTGCTTTCATGTTCAAAGCTAAAGCCATCCATTCCACTAAAAATATAATAGAAAATGGATTGACTGTCCAAAAAGACCTGATCGATTATACAGGTGCATTTACCTTGCTGGGATTTATCATCCTGGGCATTGGTGTCGCTGTATTTATTTTCAGAACCGTCATGGCGCAAAAAAGAACTGGTATGGAAGAACTGATACTGAGTACAGGTAAGTAAACAGGCATTGAGAAACGAAAAAGATATAGCGCCAAACAAAACAAGTACCTGCTGTTATTGCGGCGTGGGCTGTGGCATCGTATTATCTAAGGATAGTCACGGTAAAATTGCAATTGACGGAGATAAAAGCCATCCTGTAAACAAGGGAATGCTTTGCAGCAAGGGCATGAACCTGCATTATACGGTTAATGACACAAGCGACCGTCTCCTCTATCCAGAAATGCGCTACAATAAAAGCATGCCATTGCAGCGGGTAAGCTGGGAAGAGGCGCTGAACAGAACGGCCGCAGTATTTAAGGCCCTGATTAACAAATATGGTCCGGATAGCGTTGCTTTTTATGCGAGCGGCCAATGCCTGACAGAAGAATATTATGTCGTAAACAAACTGATCAAAGGTTTTATAGGCAGTAATAATATTGACACCAACAGTCGTTTATGCATGAGCAGTGCGGTTGTTGGTTACAAAATGAGTCTGGGTGAGGATACTGTCCCCATCAGTTATGGCGATCTGGAAATAGCGGATTGTATTTTTGTTGCAGGTGCAAATCCTGCCTGGTGCCATCCCATTCTTTGGCGGAGAATTGAAGCTGCAAAGCAAAAAAATCCGGACCTGAAGATCATTGTTAGTGATCCGCGAGAGACACAAACCTGCTCGATTGCTACTATTCACCTCCAGCTTAATCCGGGAACAGACATTACACTACACCATGCTATTGGAAGATGTTTAATTGAAGAAGGAAAAACAGATGCGGATTTTATCAAAAATAACACAAATGGCTATGAAGAATACCGCTCGGTTGTTTATCAAACTACACTAGCAGAGGCAGCAGCTATTTGCGGCATGGAGGAAGCTGACATTCGTTTAGCGGCATCCTGCATCGGAAATGCGAAAGGCTTTATCAGCATGTGGACAATGGGTCTTAACCAGAGTGTGATAGGGACCCATAAAAATCTCTCCCTGATTAACCTGAACCTGATTACCGGACATATTGGTAAACCCGGCAGCGGACCATTTTCCCTCACAGGCCAGCCTAACGCAATGGGCGGAAGGGAAGTAGGTGGCTTAAGCAATTTACTCCCGGCACACCGTATTCTGGCTGATGAAAGTCATCGCAACGAAGTAGAAAAGTTCTGGCACATCCCCTTAGGAACCATACAACCAAAACCCGGACTAACTGCAACAGAAATGTTTGATGAGCTGAATACGGGAAAACTGAAAGCCATATGGATCTTATGCACTAACCCCTTAATCAGTTTGCCGGACGTCAGAGTGGCCAGCGCAGGACTAAAGAAAGCCAGATTTGTAGTAGTTCAGGATATCAGCAATAAAACAGAGACCTTAAAATATGCCGATGTAGTATTACCCGCAGCTGCATGGGCAGAAAAAGAAGGCACTATGACTAATGCAGGCCGCTATATTTCATACCTGAGCAAGGTAACGGAAGCACCGGGAGAGGCATTGGCAGATGCTGAAATTATTTGTCGCTTTGCTAAAAAAATGGGTTATCATGGTTTTGATTTTAAGGACGCAGCCGCTATATATGATGAACATGCTGCACTTACAGAAGGAACAAATATTGATATCAGCGGCTTGAATTATGAACTGCTGAAAGAAAAAAGAGCAGTTCAATGGCCCTACCCGAAACATGAAAATTCAATGGGCACAGCCAGGTTATTCACCGATCATCAATTTTATACGCCGGACAAAAAAGCGAATATCATTTCCTTTCAGGACAGGAATCAATCTGAGCCCTTAACAAACGAACATCCCCTTATTTTAACCACCGGGAGAATCAGGGATCAATGGCATACCAGAAGTAAAACGGGTAAAGTCAATAAACTGAACCAGCACATTAGTGAATCATTTTTAGAGATAAATCCTGTTGATGCTATTTCAAGGAACATCAAAGACAACGATATTGTAACAATAACCAGTTTGCGCGGAGATGTGCGTGTGAAAGCGAAATTCACTGCATCCATCAAACCGGGAGTGGTTTTTATGCCAATGCACTGGGGTCTGATTGTAAACAGCGATTTAAACAGGGTCAATAATCTGACCAATAACTTAGTTGACCCACTCAGTAAAGAACCTGATTTTAAGTTCACCGCAGTACAGGTAAAATTGTACAAAAAAAACAAGCAGAAAATCATTGTTATAGGCGCAGGTGCAGGCGCCTGCGGTTTTGTTAAAAGCTACCGGGCACTTAATATCGAAGACGAGATTGAGGTATTCAGTAAAGAAAATTGTCCTTTTTACAACAGGGTGCTCTTACCTGATTATATTATCGGGGCTCTGCCCTGGCAAAACCTGATTAAAATGAGCGATGATGAGGAAGTGAATTATAATATCAGATTACACAGAGGCATAAGCATTGAAAGAATAGATAAGGAGAGCAAAACGGTTGTTGACAGTAATGGGAAAACCCATACGTATGACGTGTTATTGATTGCTACAGGAAGCAGACCTTTTATGCTGAAAGATCTGCCTGACATGAAAGGAATCTTTACCATGCGCAGCCGCAACGATGCAGATCAATTTAAAGCGCATTCGCAAAAAACCGGCGGAAAAGTAACCATTGTAGGTGGTGGTTTACTGGGAATAGAGCTCGCTGCATCATTAGCGGAAACCGGATCTCAGGTAACTATTATCCAGCGGATATCAAGATTAATGGGTCGGCAGTTAGATCAGTTAGGCAGCCAGTTATTACATGAAGAATTACTGAGCAAGGGCATAGACATCCTTTATAATGATGAAGTAGACCGTATTATCGGCGAGAAAAATATAACTGGTCTCCGTTTAAAAAGTGGTTTACTGATAGCCTGCGATACTTTAGTAATTGCAATAGGAACTGTTCCCAATATAGAACTCATAAAAGACGCAGGA
>Ga0247813_10001175_pt1 | contig 20705 bp, 14 predicted proteins | sample UWRJL169409C1_FD_180719 | JGI IMG/M metagenome (GOLD analysis project Ga0247813, IMG submission 180719) | Plant litter microbial communities from Arlington Agricultural Research Station in Wisconsin, United States - UWRJ-L169-409C-1 | ecosystem: Environmental > Terrestrial > Plant litter >...
CCGCCGGCAAGTTCATCGAAACCGATTTCATCAAACCCAACGGCCTCGACTTCGACGCGCAGGGAAATCTCTGGATCGCCGAAGCGTCGGGGACCTGCCGCCGCATCACGCGTTGGTCCGGCGCGGGTGAACTGGATAAACAATACTGGGGCGCCGCCGATTACGGCGGCATGTCGGGCTTCGCGGTCACGTATGATTCGACGCGTTTCATCGGGCTCGGCATCGAGTTCCGCCTCGATCCGAACCCCGACATCCTGAACCGGCCCACCGAGGAGAAGCCGCTGATGTTCCACCCGGATCTCGCCGATCACGCGCGCGGCGTTGTTTACCGCTACGAGGGCCACGACTACGCGATCAACTACAAGGGTAATAATTCCGGCGGTTTCATCATCGCGAAGCGCGGCGACGACGGCGTGTTCCGCAACGTGGTGAGTGTCGCCTCCGAGGACCGCCGCAAAAAGACACCGGGCAAAACCTGGATCGATAAAAACGAAAACGGCGTCGAGGACACCGGCGACGTGGTCACGCCCTACACGAGCAAGTCGCACTACTGGGCCGCGGCGTGGGTGCGTCCCGACCTCACCATCGTGACCTCGGAGCAGGATGTGTATGCCCCGACCGGCATGACGGAAAGCGGCGTGCCGCTCTACGATTTCCAGAAACCGGTGCGCGCGAAGAATCTCATTCGCGGCGGCTGGGCCGGTGACAACACCACGCCCAACGCCAACGGCGCAGTGGGCACGATGGTCATGGACCGCGCGGGCAACATTTCCGACGGCCTGAACTTCGCCACGGTGGACGGACGCACGGGCGGTTATCCCAACTTCTACAAACGCCACGACGGCCCCGCCGCGCGTCGCGGTTTGATCATAGCGCCCTTCCGCGCGAACGGCGTCATCGAAGACGTGCCGGGCGTCGGGGCGATCACGGCGCTCGGCGGCGACCGCGGCGAGTGGTTCCTCATGACGATGGACGGCCTGTTCCTGTCCAACATCCTCCAAGATTCGAAAGGCGAAGTGACGCTCGACGAAACGTTCGTCGGCCAGGAATCGTTCGGCGGCTTTATCTGGCGCGACGAGAAAGGCCGCATCCTCGTTCAACTCGGCGGTCCGTCGTTCCGCATCTCCGAACTGAAGGGCCTCGAAACCACGCGCAAACAGTCGATCCCGCTCTCGCTCACGCCGGAGCGCCTCGCCGAGGGCATCCGCATCGCGGCGGCCGCGAAGAAAGACGCCTACAGCGAACCCGAGACGCTGACGCTGGCCCGCGTTGAAAAGGTGTCCACGGCGGTGCCGTCGCCCGACACCGCGGTGAACCAGACTCTCATCGAAGGCGCGATCACGGCGCGCGTGCAAGAGTCAGGTGACCCGTCGCGCTGGTTCCGCGTGGCGCTGGCGCAGGACGGCACGCAGCTCGCCGTGGCGTTCCAGGTGAATGACCCGAGTCCGTGGAAGAACGGCGAAGGCCGCTACAGCCATGCGTTCATTGGCGGCGACTGCGTGGACCTCCAACTGGCTATTCCCGGACGCGGTGCGATCCGCCTGCTCGGCGCGCCCGTGCTCGGTGAAAACACCGTGGTTTACTGGCAGAAGAAGGCCGAGACGAAGGACAACCCAACGACCTATGTCGTCTCGAACAACGAAGCGAACGCGCAGGTTTTTGACGTCGTCCGCCGCCTGACGAAGGCGAAGATCCGCGTCGAAACCGGCTCGGGAAAATACACGGTGCTGATCACGGTGCCGCTGGCCGAACTCGGGTTGGATGCCACGACGCTCGCGAAGACGGCGGAGCTGAAAGGCGTGGCGGGCGTGATCTATTCGGATCCGGCCGGCACGAACCGGGCGGCGCGCCTGTATTGGCACAACAAGCAGACGGGCCTCGTGTCAGACGTGCCGAGCGAAGCCCGCCTGGAGCCCGCGCAATGGGGCACGGTGCAACTGACGAAGTGAGCCGCCGAGCGGATTAACGGAGAGACGCTCTGAGCGAAAACGCGGCCATCCACATAAGGTGGGCGGCCGCTCACGCCGGAGTTACGAGCCGACGCGGACGGGCTGGGCGCGGTTGTTGTCGGCGAGTTCCTTGGCGCGGCTGCGGCTGATGTGGTTGCTCACGCTGCTGCCATCGTCGGGCTTGAGTCCGGCGAAACACAACGACGAGGCCATCGTCACCAGGCCGAGCACGAGGAACGCATGGTGCAGCGCGCTGATTAATTGCGGGTGGTCGGTCTGCGGCACGCCGTGCAAAAACCACGCGGCGACCACCGAGCCGAGCGCGACGCCGAAACTCAGCGACAACTGCTGGCCGGTGCTCGCGAGGCTGCTGGCTTTGCTCGCGTCGCGGTCGCTGATGTCCGCGTAAACCAGCGAGTTGATACTCGTGAATTGCAGGGCGGAGACGAAGCCCTGGCAGAGACTGATCGCGAGGATGACGCCGATGGGCGTCCCCGGGCCGACGAGGGTGAACACCGTGATGAGCGTGCCGAGCGCGAGCGTGTTGATGATGAGCACGCGGCGGTGACCGAAACGGGCGAGCAGGGGCTTGCTCATGATTTTCATGCCGATGGCGGCGGCGGCCTGCGGCATGGTGAGCAGGCCCGCCTGCCACGGTTTGAAGCCGAGTCCGATCTGGTAAAGCAACGGCAGGAGAAACGGCATGCCGCCGATGCCGAGGCGCGTGATGGTGCCGCCCACGACGGAGACGCGGAACGTGCGCACGCGAAACAGGTTCAGGGCAAGCAGCGGGGCTTTGACGCGGAACGCATGCCAGCAGTAGGCGCCGAGCAGGAGGACCGCGGTCGCGCCCATCGGCAGTAGCGAGGCGGCGCCGAGGTTATGTTCGCCCAGCACTTCCAATACATAAGAGAGCAGCGCGATGCCGGTGCCGAAGAGCAGGAAGCCGGTGAAATCCAGCTTGGGCGTGAGCGGTTCGCGGTAGTCGGGCATGTAGCGGCGGGCCAGCCAGAGACCCGCCAGGCCGAACGGGATGTTGATAAAAAAGATCCACCGCCACGGCAGCCAGTGGACGATGACCCCGCCGAGAAACGGGCCGATGAGCGGCCCGATGAGCGCGGGAATGATCACGTAGTTCATCGCGGTGATCATCTCGGAACGCGGAAACGTGCGCACGAGCGCGAGTCGCCCGACGGGAGTCATCATGGCTCCGCCGATGCCCTGGAGGATGCGCGAGGCGACCAGCATGGGGACGTTGACGGCGAGTCCGCAGAGCAGGGAGCCGATGGTGAACAACGCAATCGCCAGTGTGAAAACACGTTTCGTTCCGAACCGATCGGCCATCCAGCCGCTGATCGGGATGAAGACCGCGAGTGCCAGGGTGTAGCTGGTGAGCACGCCTTTGAGGCTGAGCGGCTCGACTCCGAGGCTGGCGGCCATGGTGGGGGCGGCCGTGTTGACGATGGTGGCGTCGAGCTGCTCCATAAAGAGCGCGACGGCGACCAGCCACGGCATGATCCGCTTGATCGGGATGTCCGGTGCGGATGCGGAGGAAAAAACCATGCGCCTTGAGATAAGTGCTAAACACGCCCTGGCAACTGAGTCCGCGATTTTTGACGGCGGGGAAGGGCGGCGGAATGTCACGAACTTTGCGTTTGCCGCGAGCGGGGGCGGCGTCTGAATGCCCGTTTCTTTTCATGTATCTCAAGGCGCTCAAGCTTCACGGTTTTAAGTCCTTTGCCGACCCCAGCACCCTCCGTTTTGAACCGGGCGTCACGGCGATCGTAGGTCCCAACGGCTGCGGCAAGTCCAACGTGGCCGACGCCATCCGCTGGGTGCTCGGCGAGCAAAGCGCCAAGGCCCTGCGCGGCGGGAAGATGCAGGACGTCATTTTCGAGGGTGCCGACACCCGCAAGCCCGCCCAGATGTGCGAGGTTTCGCTGCTTCTCACCGATTGCGAAAAACAGCTCGGCAGCGAATTCCACGAGATCGAGATCATGCGCCGCGTTTACCGCGACGGCGGTGGCGAATACTTTTTCAACGGCCAGCCCTGCCGCCTGAAGGACATCCAAAAGCTGTTCATGGACACCGGCATCGGCCGCACGTCCTACTCGATCATGGCGCAGGGCCAGATCGACCAGATCCTGTCCTCCAAACCCGAGGAACGCCGCGCCGTCTTCGAAGAAGCCGCCGGCATCACCAAGTATAAATCCCAGCGCAAGGAAGCCCTCGCCAAGCTCGCGCTCACCGAGACGAATCTTGTGCGTGTCGCCGACGTCGTGACCGAGATCGGCCGCCAGATCGGTTCGCTGCGCCGCCAGGCCTCGAAGGCGTTGCGCCACAAAAAGCTCACCTGGCGCCTGCGTCACCTCGCGCTGGCCCACCACGGTTATCACTACACGCAGGTCAGCACCGCGCTCACCCAACTCGAAGAGCAGGTCATCCAACTGCGCGCCGCCGCCGAGACCCGCCGCACGCACCTGCACCAGCAGCAGTCCGCGCTCGAAGGCCAGAAGGCCCGCCGTTCGCAACTCACCCAGCGCGTGCAGGAAGCGCAGCAGGCCGTCTTCGATCTACGCTCCGAAAAAGAGCAGGCCGAGAACGCCTCCAATCTTTCCCAGATCAAACGCTCGGGTCTTACCGACCGCCTCGAATCCTCCCGGGCCAACCTCGGCGAACTCGAGATGCAGCTCCACGAGTTGTCGTCGCAGGTGGACACCGGCGCGCAGGACAAGGAGCAGCAGCTCACGCTCCTCGGCAGCTCCGACGCCGTTTTCCAAGACCGCAACCGCGAACTCGCGGTCGTCGAGGCCGAGTTGACCAAGATCGAGCAGGAGCTCCAACAGACGAAGTTCCAGTTGCTCCAATTCGAGAGCAACGTCGCGCGCCTCCGCACCGATTGTTCCAGCTACGAGGTCGACCAGAAAACGTCCGCCCATCGCCACGAATCCGTCGCCGGCGAACTCGAACAGCTTCGCCAGCAGCAGTCCTCCGCCGCGCAACAGCTCTCCGAGCTCAACGCCCGCGTCGAGGAGGCAACGGTTGCCAAAGCCCGCGCGCACCAGGAAACGCAGGATGTGCAGATCGAGATCGGCGATCTCACGCGCGAGTTCCGCGAGGCGCAGAAAAAGCTTCAGGACATCGACCGCCAGCTCGCCCAGCGCACCGCGCGCCTGAATCTCCTCAAGCAACTCGCGGAAAAATTCGAAGGCTTCGGCGAAGGCGCGAAGGCGATTCTCCAAGGTCGTCTCGCCACCACGCTCGGCGAAACCACCGCCACGCCCATCACCAAGGGGCTCGAAATCGCCCCCGCCCATGCGAAGGCCGTCGAGGCGCTCCTAGGTTCGGCGGTCGAGGCGATCAACGTCGCCGACGTCGCCACCGCCCAGCGCATCCTCGCCCAGCTCGAAACCGAGCAAATCGGTGCGGCGGTGCTGCAAATCCCGGTTCCGCAGGCTCCCGCCGTCTCGGTGGATTCCCTGCCGTCCGGCCTCACGCCCGCGACCGACGCGCTCGTTAACTTTGACCCTGCGCATCCCGCCGCCGCTCTGCTCGGCGCCTGCTATGTCGCGGAAAACCTCAACGCGTTCCTCGATTTCTGGCGCGAAAATCCGAACTTCAGTTTCCTCGCCGTCGCCACGGCCAAGGGCGAGATCGTCGACCGCCGCGGCCTCGTTTTCGGCGGCTACGCCAAGAAGTCCAACAACAGCATCGTCCAGCGCGAAATCGACCTGCGCGAGACGGCCCGCCTGCTCGCCGACGACCAGAAGGCGCATGACGACCAGAAGGCCGTCATTGATTCGCTCAACTCCCGCCTCGCCGAGGCCGAGGTGACGCTCGAAGCCAAACGCGCCGAGGTGCTCGAAGCCTCGCAAAACGTCGCCACGGTCCAGTCCGAGGAGCGCAACGCCCAGCGCGCGCTCGACGAGATCGGCACCAAGGCCACGCGCATGGACTCCGAACTCCAGGGCCTCGAAGCCCAGCGCAACGAGACGCTGGCCCGCTTCGAGCGCGCCCAAGCCTCGCTCACCGAGGCGTCCACGGCAGTCGAAGCCGGCCGCGTGCGTATCCACGAAATGGAAACGCGCATCACCGAATTGCGCACCGACCGCGACGTGAAACGCGACACGCTCGGCCAGGCCCGTCTCGAACTCGCCGACCGCCGCCAGAAGGTCGAAGTGCTCGACCGCGGCATCGCCGACATGGAGCGCCGCCGCCGGCAGTTGTCGGAGATTCTGGTGCAGCGCCAGCAGGAGGTCGAAGTGTGGACCGATCAGATCGCGTCCCTCGAATCCGAAGGTGACGGCCAGCGGGCCCGCGCCGCGCAGATCGCGGAGACCCTGGTGGTCGCGCAGCAGCAGGTGGAACAGATCCGCAACGAGCTCTCCGACGTGGAGCGCGAGATCGGCGGCGTCGAAAACTCGCAGGAAGGCATCCGCACCGACGCCGAGAAGGCGCAGAGCGATTTCAGCCGTTGCGAGATCGCGCTCGCGCAGAACAAGTCCCGCGCGCAGTTCATCGAGGAAGACGTGCAGCGCGAGTTCCAGATCCGCGTCGGCCAGTATGACTGGCGCGCGATCCTGTGGCGCTCCGAGGACGATCCGCCGGATTTGAAGGCGCTCGATCTCGATGACGACGAAGACGAGGAGGGCGTTCCCTCCACGCCCGCCGTGGTCGTGGCCGCACCGGTTGCTCCGGTGGACGGTGAAACCCAGCCCGCCGAAGCCGCGGCCGAGCCGGTCAAGCGCCGCAAAAAGAAAGGCCCGAAGCCCGATCCGACCGAGGACGACCTCGTCGCGTTGGAAGCCTCCGCCGACCAGAACGCCATCAAGGCCGAGGTGGACGCGCTGCGCCAGCGCCTCGCCGGCATGGGCGCGGTCAACACCGGCGCCATCGAGGAATACGCCGAACTCAAGCAACGCTACGACTTCCTGAAGGGGCAGAGCGACGACTTGAACAACGCCAAGGGCGATCTAGTGAAGACGATCGACGAGATCAACCAGACCTCGATGACGCAGTTCCAGATCACGTTCGACCAGATCAAGAAGAACTTCATCTACACGTTCCAGACGCTCTTCGGCGGCGGTATCGCCAACCTCGAGCTGATCGTCACCGACGACATCCTGGAGTCCGGCATCGAAATCACCGCGCAACCGCCCGGCACGAAGCTGAAGGGCATCACGCTGCTCTCCGGCGGACAGAAAACGCTCACCGCCGTGGCGCTGCTCTTCGCGCTCTACATGGTGAAGCCCTCGCCGTTCTGCTTGCTCGACGAGTTGGACGCACCGCTCGACGAATCGAACATCGGCCGCTTCACCAACCTGCTCGGCAAGTTCGTGGACAACTCGCAGTTCATCATCATCACGCACAACAAGCGCACGGTCTCGGCCGCGCAGGCGATCTACGGCGTGACAATGGAAGAACGCGGCGTGTCGAAGACCGTCTCGATGAAGTTCAACCTGAACAAGGGCGACATCGAGCAGCACCAGGAAAACATCGCGGAGTCCGTTCGCGGAGCGAAAACCACGCTCGGCGCCTGAGCCGGGCCGCGTTTCACCGTCACGCCATGGCGCTCTCCAAGATCAAACTTTGCTGGACCAGAAAAAGCGTCGAAGCCGACTGGCATCTTGGAGTCATCGGTTTCACGGTGCAGACCCGCAGCAGCGGGCATCGCGCGCACGGCTTTGTGATCAGCCTGAGCGGCGTGTTGCTCTGGCTGGCCGGGCTGGCGGTGGCGGCGTATTTCATCGGAGCGGCGGCGCTCTGGTTCTGGTTGGACCGCCGGCCTTACAATTACGTTCGTTACACGGACCTGATCGTGCCGACGCACTGGAGCAGCATTCAACCGTTGCGCGGCCAGGCGCTGGTCGCCGAAGGCCTGGACGACATCAAGGCGCGCAAGTGGGGATCGGGCCTGCAAAAGCTGAAAGCCGGCATCGCGCGCAACCCCGGGGAGATCAAAGGCCGCTTGATGCTGGCGGAGATCTACGTCGCGATGAAGGCGCGCAAGCAGGCCATCGAGATTTACGACGGGGGCCTCGCCACGCGTTATCCCGGCCGCGATTACGTCGAGACGATGGTCAAGTCGGCGGCGCAGGGTGAAAACTTCGACTGGTGGCTGCGCACCTGTGATCGCGCGCTGGCGCTGATCAAGGGGAATCCGGCCTATGCCGCCGACCGCCGGTGGCTCATCCAGCAAAAGCTCACCGCGCTGCTTGCCGCGGATCGTGCGGCCGAGGCACTGGCGCTGGCTGAAGCCGAAGGTGAGTGGGGCTCGACCCAGATCAGCGAGTTTCGCGGGCTCGCGTTGTTAAAAGAGAAGAAGACCGCCGAGGCGCTGGCGTTTTTGAATGCCTGGCAGAACCGGATGGGCGCGGGGGAGTTCCAGCAGATCGTGCGGCTTAAAGTCCGCGCCTACCGTGAGTCGGGTGATTATGCGGCGATGGAGCAGGCGCTGGAAGAGTTGCGCTCGATGTCGCCGACCGACCCGCGTCCGTATGTTTACGGCATCGTGCAACGGGTGATGGCGGGCCGTCGCGCCGAGGCGAACGCCTCGCTTGATTCGTTCCTGTATCGGTTTGGCAGCACGGAGCAGTATCTGATCCTGCTGGCCGCGCCGCTGGCGGAAATCGCCGAGCAGCCTTTGCTGGAGAAACTGTTGGATTATGCGACGCAGCAAGGTTTCAACCCGGAGCCCTACCGTCGTTTTCTGGTGCAGGCGTTGATCCAAAAAGGCGACTGGACGGGGGCGTCCGAGGTGTTGGCCCTGATCTTGAATGCCCCGAAAAAAACCGAGGCGGCCGGTGCCTGGTATGACATCATGGGCGCGCAGATTCAGGCGGCGCTCGATCCGTCCGAAGCGGTGCAATCAAACCTCGTGAACCTCATTCGCGGACGTCAGTTCGCGTTGAGCTTTTACAAAGACGCGGTGGCCAACATGCGGCGGGCGAAGCGTCCGGGCACGGCACGCGACATCATCACTTACGCGCAAGGCGTGTATCCGCAAAACGCCGATTTGGAGACGTGGCGCAAGGAGCTGGACGGCGAACTCGCCGCCACGGCCGCCCAAGCCGCGGCCACGGCGGCCGCCCAGGAAGCGGCGAAACCCTTGATCGTGCTCCCGCCCCGTCCGCAACCGGCGACCGTGACGAAACCGGCCGCCGCCGTGACGACGTCCGTTCCGGCCGTGCCTCGCTTCGAGTTGACCGAGGCGGGCTACGCGGCGCGTCTGGGCGAACTGACGCAGGCCGGGAATTATGCGGGGGCGTTGGACTATCTGCGTGAGGCGCGGGCCGGGAAGCCGGAGTGGCTGGCCGCGCGTCACGTGGAGATGATGAAGGACGAACTGCGTTTCAGCGGGCGGGCAGGGGACCTGGTTTCCCTGCGGGCGGCCGCGCGGCTTTACATCAACGGAGATCGTGCGCGGTCGGCGGGCGCCGTGGAAATCGCGCGCGAATTACAGGCCGCCAAGAAGACCGAGGAGGCGATTTTCCTGCTCAACGAGTTGCTGGCCAAGGTGCCCGATTTCCCGGTCGCCAAGCGCTTGATCAGCGAGTGGACGCCGAAGCCCGCGCCCGGCACCTCCGCCGCGCCGGCGACCCGCGCCCAATAAGCCTCTGTCCGCCAGCCCTGCTAATGCTGCGCGAAGCAAAAGTAGAAACGTCGCTTCTACAGGGAAAAACGGATTGCGGGGCAACTCCGGCGGGTTCTACTCTCGGCGCTCTTGTTCGCGCGCAAGCCGCGCACCTTTAACGACCTTAATTCAAACTCACCGTCCATGCCTATCGCCGTCGGCTCCAAAGCCCCTGATTTCACCCTCAAGACGAAGACCTCCGAAGGTCTCAAAGACATCAAGCTGAGCGACAATTTTGGCAAAAAGAAGACGGTCCTCCTGTTTTTCCCCCTGGCCTACACCAGCGTGTGCACCGAGGAGATGTGCGATGTTTCCAACGGCTTGGGCGGCTACACCAGCTCCGGCGCCGACGTGATCGGCATCAGCGTGGACAGCCCGTTCGCGCAGGAAGCCTGGGCCAAGTCCAGCGGCATCAAGATCACGCTCGTCTCCGATCTGAACAAGGAGACCACCAAGGCTTACGGCGTGCTGTTCCCGGCGCTCGCGGGCATCGGCGACACCTCGGCCCGCGCCGCGTTCGTCATCGGCACCGACGGCATCGTCAGCTACGCCGAGCAGACCGAGTCGCCGAAGCACCTGCCCAACTTCGAAGCCGTCAAGGCCGCCCTCGCCAAATAACTTTTTACCGCGCCGGATTTTTCCACCGGCGCGGTTTTCATTTTCCAAGATTCATCAACCGACCCGACCAGACCCGCACCTACCGTGAGCCTACCCAATCCCTACAACACGCTCCAGTCGTTCACCGCCAACGGAGCTTCCTATAAGTTCTACTCGCTGCCCGAGCTCGAGAAGGCCGGCTTCGCCGTGAAGCGCCTTCCCGTTTCGATCCGCCTCGTGCTCGAGTCCCTCCTGCGCAACGCCGACGGCAAACGCGTCTCCGACCAGGCCATCCGCGATCTCGCCGGCTGGCAGGCCAAGTCCGCCCGCACCGAGGAAATCCCCTTCGTGGTGGCCCGCATCGTCCTGCAGGACTTCACCGGCGTGCCGCTCCTTGTGGACCTCGCCGCCATGCGGTCCGCCGTGACCAAGCTCGGCAAGAACCCCAAGATCATCGAGCCCCTCGTGCCGGTCGATCTGGTGGTTGACCACTCCGTGCAGGTTGATTTCGCCGGTTCGCCCGATGCGCTCGCGAAGAACCTCGAGCTTGAGTTCTCGCGCAACCGCGAGCGCTACCAGTTCCTCAAGTGGGGCATGCAGGCGTTCGACACGTTCAAGGTCGTGCCCCCCGGCATCGGCATCGTTCACCAGGTGAACCTCGAGTATCTCGCCAAGGGCGTGCTCAAGGACGGCAACGGCGTTTACTACCCCGACACGCTCGTCGGCACCGACTCGCACACAACGATGATCAACGGCATCGGCATCGTCGGCTGGGGCGTCGGCGGCATCGAGGCCGAGGCCGGCATGCTCGGCCAGCCCGTGTATTTCCTCACGCCCGACGTCGTCGGCGTGCACCTCACCGGCGCCATCAAGGAAGGCGTCACCGCGACCGACCTCGCGCTCACGCTCACGCAGCTCCTGCGCAAGCACAAGGTGGTCGGCAAGTTCGTCGAGTTCTTCGGCCCCGGCGCCTCCGCGCTGCCGGTCGTCGATCGCGCGACCATCGCCAACATGGCTCCCGAATACGGCGCCACGATGGGCTTCTTCCCGATCGACGCCGAGTGCACCAACTACCTCCGCGCCACCGGCCGCCAGGACGCCGACATCGCCGTCTACGAAGCCTACTACAAGGCCCAGAATCTCTGGGGCATCCCGCAGAAGGGTGACATCGATTACACGGTCGAGCTCGAGTTCGATCTCTCGAACGTCGTCCCGAGCGTCGCCGGCCCGAAGCGTCCGCAGGACCGCATCGAGCTCAACGCGATGAAAGACGAGTTCATCACCGCGTTCTCGCGTCCGGTGAACGAAAACGGCTTCGGCAAAAAGATGGGCGAGTTCGTCACCACCAAGGCCGACGTCGGCGGCACCAGCATCGGCCACGGCAGCGTGCTCATCGCCGCCATCACGAGCTGCACCAACACCTCCAATCCGAGTGTCATGCTCGCCGCCGGTTTGCTCGCGAAGAAGGCCGTCGAAGCCGGCCTCACGGTCAACCCGCTCGTGAAGTCCTCGCTCGCCCCGGGATCGCGCGTCGTCACCGACTATCTCGAAAAGACCGGCCTCGCGCCCTACCTCGACAAGCTCGGTTTCCAGACCGTCGGCTACGGCTGCACGACCTGTATCGGCAACTCCGGCCCGCTCGATCCGCGCATCGAAGACGCCGTGGTTAAGAACGATCTCGTTGCCGCCTCCGTGCTCTCGGGCAACCGCAACTTCGAGGCCCGCGTCCACCAGAACATCAAGAGCAACTTCCTCATGTCGCCCCCGCTGGTCGTGGCCTTCGCGCTCGCCGGCCGCGTCGATATCGACCTCGCCACCGAGCCGCTCGGCACCGGCAAGAACGGAAAGCCCGTGTTCCTGAAAGACATCTGGCCGTCCCTCAAGGATGTGCGCAACCAGATGCAGGCCGCGCTCAAGCCCGAGGTGTTCCGCAAGCTCTACAGCGACTTCGCCGAGCAGAACCCGAAGTGGAACGAGATTCCTTCGACCACGGGCAACGTTTACTCGTTCGACGCCTCCTCGACCTACATCCAGGAGCCCCCGTTCTTCACGGACTTCTCGCTCACGCCCGGCACGATCACGGAAATCCACGGCGCGCGTCCGCTCGGCATCTTCGGCGACTCCGTCACCACGGACCACATCTCGCCCGCCGGTGCGATTAAGAAGAGCTCCCCGGCCGGCCGCTTCCTCCAGGAAGCCGGCGTCACATTCGAGGACTTCAACTCCTACGGTTCGCGCCGCGGCAACGACCGCATCATGACGCGCGGCACCTTTGCCAACGTGCGCATCAAGAACCTCATGCTCGGCGGAGAAGAGGGTGGTAACACGATTTACCAGCCCACCGGCGAGAAGCTCGCGATCTTCGACGCCGCCGCGAAGCACAAGGAAAACGGCACCCCGCTCATCGTGATCGCCGGCCAGGAATACGGCACCGGTTCCTCGCGCGACTGGGCCGCCAAGGGCACCAACCTCCTCGGCGTGAAGATCGTTGTGGCGCAGAGCTTCGAGCGCATCCATCGCTCCAACCTCGTCGGCATGGGCGTGCTGCCCCTGCAGTTCAAGGAAGGCACGACGGCGCAGACGCTCGGCCTCGACGGTTCCGAAACCTACGACGTGCTCGGCCTCGGCATGACCATCAAGCCGCAGCAGGATCTCACGCTCCGCATCACCCGCAAGGACGGCGGCGTGGCGAACATCGATGTGCGCTGCCGCATCGATACGCCCATCGAAATCGATTATTACCAGCACGGCGGCATCCTCCCGTATGTGCTCCGCCAGATCGTGGCGGCGAACTGATCTCCGGCTTCAAGGCATGACACGTCGCCGGTGCCCGGGCCGGTGGCGTGAACGGTATGGCAACCCTTGATCCAGCGACCCTCCAAACCGCGCCCGCCGACACCGGCGGGCGCGGTTCTTTTTTGTCGTTGTGCCGGGAGTTCTGGCGGGGGTTGACCACACCGAGCTTCGGCGTGGTGCTGGGCTCGCTCGGGTGCTTGCTGGTGGTGGCGGTGGTGGGAGAGATACTGGCGCGCAAATCCTGGCTGGTGGAGCAGGGGCCGGTGACGTTGATCGACTGCGTGGGGGATCATTACGCGCGCGAATCGGTGATGGCGCTGCAAGGAGCGCGGCGGCTGGCACCAGGACCGGAAACGACGCTGTTATTGGTCGGCCCTTCGGCCTTGCGCCTGTGGTCGCCGGCTGAGCGAGAGGTGGGCTGAACCCGCCGCACGCATCTACCGGACAAAACGGTTGATATCCGGTGGCAGGCGGGCCTGATGTCCTTTTCCGCATCCTTTGTGTTCCTCATGGCTCCCTTTACCTTGCGCTCGTTTTTTGCAGATCCAGGCGGAACAGTTTCCTGCGCAGAGCCTCCCTGTAAGAGAACGCCGCCGCGGGGCGGTAATTCCAGTGAGGGACTTGGGCAGTTTACCCCAGTCCTGCGCCTTTGCATTCCGACGCTCACTAGCTAAATCAATCACCGATCATGGCTGATGCCACCAAACCTACTTTCCTCGTTGATGCCGGTTCCGATCCCGTAGCGATCTGTATCGAAGGGCGCGCCTCGTTTCAAAACAGCGCCGGGCTGAACGATTTTTTTAGCGAAGTCATCGCCTCGGGCAAAACCCGGTTCGTGATGGATTTCCAGAACTGCACCAGCATGGACAGCACCTTTCTCGGTGTGCTGGCCGGCGTGGCGCTGAAGCTGCGCAAACAAACGCCTCCGGGCAGCCTCGTGTTGTGCCGCATGGCGCCGCGCAATCTCGAACTCGTGCGTAACCTCGGCCTGCACCGCCTGCTTACGGTGGATACGGAAACGGCCGATGTGGCCGTAAAGACCACCGCCGCGCTGCCCACGTTGCCGGATAAAGGTGAGCTAGAAAGCGCCCGTCTCGTGCTGGCCGCGCATGAAAACCTCGTCGCCGCCGACGAGAGCAACCGCGCCAAGTTTCAGGACGTGCTGTCGTTTTTGAAGAACCGCGTTTCGCAGGGCTGATCCGCGCCCGCGATCGGGTTCACCGGCGATGCCGGACGCATCGTCCGCAGTGACGCTGGCAGGTGGTTTCTCCCGGACTCCGGTCCGCGTGATGGGATTGACGGGACCGCCTGCAAAATCTTCGACATTTGCCGGAGCGTGCTTTCTGTTTCCCCTTCCGCATATGAAGAACTTCTACATCACGACCGCCATCGACTACGTGAACGGTTCGCCACACCTGGGCCATGCCTACGAAAAGGTGCTGACGGACGTTATCGCCCGATTCCGCCGTCTGATGGGCGACAACGTTTACTTCCTGACGGGAGTCGATGAACACGGCCAGAAGGTCCAGCAAAGCGCCAAAAAACGCGGCATCCCGCCCCAGCAGTTTTGCGACGAGGTGTCGGAGGAATTTCGCGCGCTCTGCAAAAAGCTCAATATCTCCAACAACGACTTCATCCGCACTACCGAGGAGCGTCATAAGAAGGTCGTCCGCCAGCTCCTCCAGCAGCTCTTCGACAAGGGCGAGATCTACAAGGCCGAATACAAGGGCTTCTATTCCACGCGCCAGGAGCAGTTTCTCCAGGACAAGGACCGCAATCCCGACGGCTCGTGGCCGGAGCTTTTCGGCGAGGTGACCGAGATCACCGAGTCCAACTACTTCTTTAAACTACAGCAGTATCAGCCGTGGCTGGTCGATCACCTGAAGGCCAACGAGAACTTCGTGTTCCCGCGCTACCGCCAGAAGCAGGTGCTCGAATTCCTTTCCGAGCCGCTGAACGACCTGTGCATCTCGCGTCCGAAAAACCGTCTCGAGTGGGGCATCACGCTCCCGTTCGACGAGGACTTCGTGACCTATGTGTGGTTCGACGCGCTGGTGAACTATTACACCGCCGTCATCGACAAACCCGAGTTCTGGCCGGCCGATTTCCATGTCATCGGCAAAGACATCCTGGTGCCGCCGCACGCCGTTTACTGGCCGATCATGCTCAAGGCCGCCGGCATCGAGCCGCCGAAGACACTGCTCGCCCACGGCTGGTGGTCGATCAACGGCAGCAAAATGTCGAAGAGCACCGGCAACTTCGTCGATGCCGCCGAGTTTGCCGACAAATACGGCGTGGACGCGCTGCGCTACTTCCTCATCCGCGAGATGAGCGTGGGGCAGGATAGCGATTTCTCCCTCGCGCAGTTCCTCGCGCGCTACAACGCCGAGCTCGCGAACAACCTGGGCAACCTCGTGAACCGCGTGCTCAACATGACCACGCGTTTCTCCGCCGGCGTGCTGCCCGCCGCCGAGATCTCCGAACAGCCCGAGCAGGACCTGCAGGCCCTTTGGACGAAGACCCGCGACGAAGTGATCGCGCTGCACGAAGGTTTCCAGTTCCACAGCGCGCTGGAGCGCACTTTTGCGTTCATCACCGCGACCAACGCCTACATCCAGACGCGTGCGCCTTGGACGCTCGCCAAGTCCGCCGAAGCCCGCGATCAGGTGCTGCTGCGCACGACGCTCGCGACGATTGCCGAAGCGCTGCGCCTCGGTGTCTCGTTGCTCGAAGCGGTCATGCCCGACACCACTTCGAAAATCCAAGGCGTGCTCGGCTATACGCCCGGCTCCGTCTGGAAGGACGAACTCGTATGGGGCAACCGTCTCACCGGTTCCAAGGTCGCCGAGACCTTGATCTTGTTCCCGCGTCCGCAAGCGGAGGCGAAGACTGAGGTGAAGGCGGGCTGATCCTGCTGATTCGTTCGCGCCGTGACGATCCTGCCGATCCATCCCGCTGAGAACGCCTCGCCTGAGGCGCTGGTCGCCTTCCTGCGCCAGTGCCGCGAGGCGGCTCGCAGCGACGGACAGGCTCGGTTGGTGAGCATCTCGCTCAAGGTCGGCGCGCTGGATCCGCTGGCGGTGCTCGAGGCCATTTTCGAGGCGGGTGAGCTGCATTTCTACGCGGAGCGTCCCAACATCCAGACGGCTATCGCGGGGGCCGAAGCGGTGCTCACACACGAAGCCGAGGGACCGGAGCGTTTTGCGTCCGTGCGGCGGTTTATCGATGACACGCTGGCGCGCACCATTGCGGTCGGCGACGTGGATGCACCGTTTGGCGGACCTCATTTTTTCACGGCGTTCGGGTTTTTGGACAACGTGGAGCCGGGCGAGGCGTTTCCGGCGGCGCGGGTGTTTGTGCCGCGCTGGCAGGTGGCGAGGGCGGGCGATGTGACGACGGCGGTGGCGAACCTGCTGGTCGCGCCCGATGCGGATCTTGCCTCGCTGGCCGAGCGCGTGTGGCGCGCGCACGGGAAGTTTCATCATTTTGATTACGGGACGCAGGCGGCGGGAGGGGGCAGTTCGGCTAACGACACGGCTAAGCCGGGTGTTTTCCACACCACCGAGGTCGGCGATTTCCGTGCGGCGGTCGCGGGCGGGCTGGCGGCCATCGCCGGCGGCGCGGTCAAAAAAATCGTGCTCGCCCGCGCGCAGGACATGCGGGCCGATGCGCCGCTGCATCCGCTCACGCTGCTCAACGGCCTGCGCGAGCGCTTTCCCGAGTGCTACAGTTTCTCGGTCGCGAACGGACGCGGCCACAGCTTCATCGGCGCGAGTCCGGAGCGGCTGGTGCGCGTGAGCAAAGGCGTGCTCGAAACCGAGGCGCTCGCCGGTTCCGCCCGGCGCGGGACGGGCGCGAGTGAGGACGCGGCGCTCGGCGCGGCGCTGATCGCCAGTGAGAAGGACCAACGTGAACACCGGCATGTGCTCGACTCCATCGTGCGCCGTCTGGAGCCGCTCGGGCTCGCGCCGCAGTTCTCCGCCAAGCCCGGACTGCGCAAACTCGCCAACGTGCAACACCTGCACACGCCCGTCACGGCGACGATGCCCGAGGGCGTTCACCTGCTGGATGCGCTGGCGCGGCTGCACCCCACGCCGGCGGTCGGCGGGTCTCCGCGGGAAGAAGCGGTGGCGCGTATCCGTGACCTCGAAGGATTTCCGCGCGGGCTCTACGCGGGCGCGATCGGCTGGCTCAATGCCCGCGGCGGCGGCGAATTTATGGTCGGCATCCGCTCGGCGCTGGTCGAAGGCGCCACGGCGCGGGTGTATGCGGGGGCGGGCATCGTGGCGGGATCGGACGCCGAGCGTGAGTTTGCCGAGACCGAGCTGAAGTTCCGCGCCATGCGCGAGGCGCTGCTGGCGTGATCCTTTTAAGGCCGGCGCTTGACGAAGGCGCCGGTTGAACGAACTCCTTTTATATGAGCGACACCGCACCCGACCAAAATTTTCAGAACTACAAGAATGCCGAAAAGAAGGCGCTGGAGATCGTCGCGGCAATGAAGACCGCCAGCGCCAACAAGGTGGACATCGAGCTGGCGCTGCTGGTGGCGGTGTTCGAGCTGCACAAGGAAACCGCCCCGGCGGCGACGGTCGCGGCGATCATCCAGGGGCATCTCAAGCAGATCGTGCCGCACTACGCGGCGAAGGCGCAGCCGCACGGGTGAGGGGACTCGCGTCGCGGTTTAGGGGCGTGCGTGTGGTGAATTCCTTGAGCTCACGCTCAAGGCTACGACGGAGGGCGGAGTTACTTGGCGGCCGGACCGGCGCCGAGCGCTTGCTCGACCGTCTCGGTGTGCGTGAAGTGCGGATACAGGCCGGCGATTTCGAGGATGTGGCGGACGGCCGGCGTGAGGCCGGCGAGCCAGAGGCCTTTTGTGCGGCCCGTCGTGTTGCGATGGAGCGCGAGCAGGGCGCGCAGGCCGATACTGGCGACGTAAGTGAGCTTGGTGCAGTCTAGCACGACGCGGCCGGTGCAGGCGCCGCTGAGCTTGAGCAATTCGATCTGGGCGGTGCCGGCGTCGGCGGCGGAAAGCATGCCGTCGAGAGCGATCACCAGATCGTCGCCGTGCGGGGTCGCGACGATCTTGAGCTGCATCTCTTTATAGCGGCTGGAAAAACTCATGGCGGGACGTTGGGCGGGTTGGTGGTTGGCGGCAAACCCGATAACCGATCAGTCGCTGATGAAACGGCGGCTTATGCGCGGCGGCCGGCCCAGGTGTGCGGACGCGTCCAAAAGGCGTCGGTGCGTCCGCCGTAGTAGTCGGCGAGCACGGCATCCATCACGGCGGAGGTGCGGCGGGCGCTTTCGCCGGTGCTGGGGCAGTTGCCGCGGCCCAGCAGTGAATCCACGATGGTGTGGATGAGCGGCTGCTGGACGTGGGCGGGATTGAGGCGCTCGAAGGTCTGGAGGCCGTCGCGGGTTTGCAGGCGGAGCGGTTCGTTGCCGAAGACGGAGAACGTGAGGCGTGCGGCGGTGCCTTCGATGACGACCTCGTCGGTGCCGAGGGCGCTGGCGAAGTTCCAGGAGGCGGTGCCGGGTGTGCCGGCCGCGGTGGAGAAGGTCATTGCGACGGCATCCTCGATGGGGAGCGGGGTGGCGAGGTTGGCGGCGCGTCCGTGGATGTTGAGCAACGGGCCAAAAAGGAAGTCGAACAGGTCGAGGGCGTGGGAGCCGAGGTCGAGGAAGAGGCCGGCGCCCGCGCTCTCGGCGGAGAGACGCCACGGCGGATTGGCGAGGTCGGTGATGACGGGAGGCGGGCAGGCGAAGTGGAGGCGGATGCCGGTGATGGTGCCGAGGGCGTGGTCGGCGAGGAGGGCTTTGACTTGGGTGAAGCGCGGCAGGCAGCGTCGGTAGTAGGCGACGAACACGGGCACATTGGCGGTGCGAAACGCGGCGACGATCGCGTCGCACTCGGCGGTGTTGCGGGCGAACGGTTTTTCCACGTAGCAAGGTTTGCCGGCGGCGGCGGCGAGGAGCGCGCCGTCGAGGTGGGCGCCGGGCGGAGTCGCGACGTAGACCGCATTGACCTCGGGATCGGCAACGAGGGCGCGGGCGTCGTCATACCAGCGGGCGACGCCGTGGCGGCGGGCGTAGTCGGCGGCTTTGGCTCCGTCGCGGCGCATGACGGCGACGAGGGAGGAGTCGGGGACTTGGGAGAAGGCGGGACCGCTTTTGACTTCGGTGACATCACCGCAGCCGATGATGCCCCAGCGGATGGCGGACGGGGTGGAGGACATGGGCCCTGACCATGGAATCCCGTCCTGAGCGGGCAAGGCTGATGCTTTCATAATAAAGCGAGCCGGCGCTTTTGACATCGACCGCTCCAAACCGGCGCGTTCTCGTCGGGCATGATTACCCCTGTGAAATCCCTGTCGTTTTTGGGCAAATGGTCGTCTGCGGTCATCCTGTGCGTCGTCCTGCTGGGCGGCTGCTCGGGTGGGAAAAAGGAGCCGGGCGAAGCGGAGTTTGAGGCGGCGAACAAGCTGCTCACGACGAGTTCCGCGGGCGCGAAGTTTGGCAATTCGCCGGCCAGCATCGAGGCGGCGGGCAACTTCTCCGTGTCGGTGAAGCGCATGCAGGCGCTGCTGTTCAGCGGCGGAAGCGGAAAATCCTTTGCGACCAAGGGCGATTTTTTGACCTACGTTCATTGCACGGACAAAGCGGTCGTGGTGCTGTGCCACGTTCCGGAACTGCGTAACTACAAGGATGCCTCGGTGCGTGAATCGCTGGCGGAGCTGGCGTGGGCGAATGCGCAGATGGCCGCTGAGAAGCTGCCGGGTGTCACGCCGTCGCACACACTGGTTGTGGGATTGCGCGGGTTTGCCTCTTACGGACCGATCTGGGAGGGGCCGCTTAACGGTGATCCAAAGAAGAAAACCGACAGTGCGCTGGAGCGCGACCGGCTCTATCCGTTCTTTGCGCCGGTTGAGAAAACGGCACCTGCGGTGAGCGCGCCTGCGAAGGCCGTCGAACCGGCGACGGTTCCTGCGTCTTAACTTCAAGAGCGCGCCGACGTGGATTCATTGCCTTTGCGAGAGATTCATCAGGCCGACGCCATTCCGTGGATGCGGGCGCGCGGGCGGATCGACGGGGCGTGCGCGGTGACGTCGCTGCCGGATGTCTCGGAGGTGAACATGGCGCTGCCGGTGTGGCGCACGTGGTTTCTGGGTGCGGTGACGTTGGTCGTGGAGGCGGTGCCGGACGAAAGCGCGGCGTTGTTTTTCCAGTCGGACATCAAACATGACGGCGCGTGGATCGACAAAGGCGCGATGGTGATCCGCGCCGCCGAGGATGCGGGGGCGCGGGTGCTGTTTCACAAGATCGTCTGCCGGCGTCCGCCCGGGATGCTTACGTATGGACGGCCCGGTTACACGCACCTGATCGCAGTGTCGCGGGCGATGAAGTGCCCCGAGGTGCTGCCGCTGCCGGATATCATTACGGATGCGGGGCGTCAGCCGTGGATACGGGCGATGGGCGTGCGGGCGGCGGCGCATGCGGTGCGGTTTGCGAAGGAGCAGGTCGGGGCGAAGGTGGTGTTCGATCCGTTTTGCGGCGTGGGCACGGTGCCGGCGGTGGCCAACGCACTCGGGCTGGACGCGGTCGGCGTGGAGTTGTCGCGGAAACGCTGCGAGCTGTCGCGGCAGTTGGTGATCGGTCGGGACGAGCTTTGAGCGCGGGGGGGGGATTTATACCTTGCCGATGCGCGGGCGGGGGCGAGGTATAAATCCCCC
>Ga0247813_10001178_pt1 | contig 20687 bp, 17 predicted proteins | sample UWRJL169409C1_FD_180719 | JGI IMG/M metagenome (GOLD analysis project Ga0247813, IMG submission 180719) | Plant litter microbial communities from Arlington Agricultural Research Station in Wisconsin, United States - UWRJ-L169-409C-1 | ecosystem: Environmental > Terrestrial > Plant litter >...
TGATCCTCAACATCGACATCATGCGCGAGCGCGCGGCGGCGGAGGAGAGCGAGCCGCTGAACCGCATGATGATGCTGGCGCACCAGATGATTCACATGATCCGGAATCTGCTCGATGTGCAGGCGCTCGAGGACGGGCGGCGGCGGTTGCATCCGGAGCCGGTCAACGTGACCGAGGAAGTCGAGGATGTGTTGTCGGCGATGGAGACGGTGGCGGGGCGGAAGCGGATCGCGTTGGTGACGCAGTTTGCGCGCGCCGTGCCGCTGGCGCTGGCGGACCGCGGGGCGTTGCGGCAGGTGTTGAACAATCTGGTGGGCAACGCGGTGAAGTATTCGCCGCAGGAGCGCACGGTGACGGTCGAAGTCGAGCCGGGGTTGCGCGGGAAACTGGTGGTGCGCGTGCGCGACCAGGGGCCGGGTATCGCGGCGGACGAGATGCCGCGGCTGTTTCAAAAATACGTGTGCCTGAGCGCGCGTCCGACGGGAGGCGAGCAGTCCACAGGGCTTGGGCTGGCGATCGTGAAGCAACTCGTGACGGCGATGAACGGCACGGTGCGTTGCGAGAGCACGGTGGGCGAAGGGGCGGTGTTTATCGTGGAGCTGCCGACGGCCTAACGGCGCGGCGCGCTGCTACGCGAACGTTCAACATCCTACATTCAACGCCCAACATCCAAGGAGAGCGGCGCGTTAAGGGGAGTTTACGAGGGCAGCGCGGGCGGATTAGTCGTTCGTTCGGATCAGGCCAGCGCTTCGGCGAGGGCGGCGATGATGGCTTCGGCGGGTTCGCTGCCGATGGAGAGGCGCATCAGCTCGGGGTGCAGGCCGGAGGCGGCGAGCTCGGCACGGCCTTTCTCACTCGTCACCAGGTCGTAGTGCGCGAGGTAGATGAACGGGCAGATGAGCGTGTTCTTCATGCCGAAGCTCGGGCCTTTCGGCAGGCGCAGGCGGTCGTAAAATTGTGCCGGGGGCAGATCGACCACGAACGAGATCATGCTGCCGATGGCGTCGGGCGAGCGGGAGATCTTGAGGTAGTTCTCCCGTGAATCGGGGTGGAGCGCCCAGTAAAGTTCTTTGATGCGCGGGTGATTGCGCAAAAACTCAACCACCAGGGGTGCGGTGCGGTTGATCTGCGCGATGAGCGCGGGGGCGTCGCCGATCTGCGCGGCGAGGCGGGCGATGTCGCGCGAATACACCGGCTCCAGTGCGTGCGGCAGGCGCGTGCGGAACTCGGCGGCGAGCGGGCCGTGCGGGTTCACGATCACGGCGCCGAGCATCACGTCGCCTTCGCTGGCGGTGTATTTGGTGAGGGAGTTGGCCACGAGGTCGGCGTGGGGAAGCACGTCGATGTTGAGCGGCGAGGCCACCGTGGGATCGATGATGAGGATCACGCCGTGCCGGCGGCAGAGCGCGGCGATGGCGGCGAGGTCGGGCGTCTGGATGAGCGGGTTGGTCGGCACCTCGGTGATGAGGCCGGCGATGCGGTCGCCTTGTTCGGTGAACAGCTTGATGAGCGCGCCGAGATCAAAGACGTCGGATTGATAGAGGTAATCCTCGGGGGGCGTGTCGGTGAATTTTTGGAGGATCGCGATGGTGTCGAGATACAGCCAGCCGAGTTGGAGCCAGCGCGTGCGGCCGCGCGGGCGTTGCAGATCGGCGACCACGCGGAAGGAGGCGGCGAGGGCGTTCATGCCGCTCGTGGCGAGGAACACATCGCCGGCCGAGGCGTGCTGGTAGAAACGCGAGACGTGGCCTTTGACGTTGGCGGGGGCGTAACCGTCGAAGCCTTTTTCGTCCTGGGCCTGCTCGGGCTGGAGTTCGCCGGCGCGCAACAAGTAGTCCTCGGCCTCGCGGGAGGAGAGGAACATGCCGGTGTGCTGGAGGAAGGTCTTGGCGCGCGAGGACAGCGCGGCGTCCTCGGGGAACGTGACGCCGGTGAGCGCGGCGGTGGTTGGCAGCAAGGTGGCGGCGGGCGTGGCGAGGTGCGTGCGGAGCTGTTCGGCGGCGCGGATGGAGGACGTGAGCCAGATCGCGTGTCCGGTGAGCCCGAGCGTGTGCAAGATGTGGATACCTGCCTGTTTGGAGAACGGGTGAACCACAAAACGCGGGTAGCCGGACGTCATGTGCCGGGTGACCTCGGGGTCTTTTTCCTCATAGCCGATGACATCGCGCATCGTGGGCAGGCTGGCGGAGACGCCATGCAAGCTGGACGGAATACGTTGGCCGAGCGGGATGTGAGTGAACGCGGACATGGAACGTCAAAAGTGGCCTTATCTTGCGTCCGCTGGCAACGCCGCTCTTGCGGGATTGTTGCAGGATGGGGGGCGGGTAGCGGAAGCGCGGAGCGCTTTCGTTGCGGTGTGCGGCGACCAAGCCACGAAACGACTCCGTCGTTCCGCTACGTCCGGATGGGCAGAACCACTAGAGATTTTGAATCGTGAGTTGAAACCCGCCGAGGGCGCGGCGAGCGTCTGCCCTTCATGAAACTCGTCTCCTGGAACGTGAACGGCCTTCGCGCCGTCCTGCAAAAAGGTTTTCTCGACCACCTCGGCGTCAACGGGCCGGACATCATCTGTCTGCAGGAAACCAAGTGCCATCCGGGTGATGTGCAGCACGTCGAATGGCCGAAGGGCTACACCGCGTTTTGGAACGCCGCCGTGAAGAAGGGCTACAGCGGCACCGCGATTTTCACGCGCCATGCGCCGCTCAACGTTTTCTACGGCATCGGCATCGAGGAGCACGACCAGGAAGGCCGCGTGATCACGGCGGAGTTTGCGGACTTTTATCTCGTCAACGTCTACGTGCCCAACGCCCAAAACGAACTCGCCCGCCTGCCTTATCGCCAGCGTTGGGACCGCGATTTCCTCGCCTACCTGCGCAAGCTGGAGAAATCGAAACCAGTGATCGTGTGTGGCGACCTCAATGTCGCGCATGAGCCTATCGATCTCGCCCGCCCCAAGGAAAACGTGGGCAACCCCGGGTTCAGCGACGAGGAGCGCGACGGCTTCCGCACGTTTCTCGGCGCCGGTTTCATCGACACTTTCCGCCACTTCGAAAAAGGGCCCGGCCACTACTCATGGTGGACGTATCGCGCCGGCGCGCGCCCGCGCAACATCGGTTGGCGCATCGACTACTTCCTCGCCTCCGCTGCGCTTGCGCCGCGCTTTAAGCGCGCGTGGATCTCTCCCGAAGTCATGGGCAGCGATCACTGCCCCGTGGGCCTCGAACTGACCTCATGAGCAAGTCCGCCGCGTCCGCCGCCGTGAAAAAAACGTCCGTCAAAAAAACGCGCGCCGCAAAAGCCGCGCCCGCAAAAAAATCCGCATCCGCCGCGAAAAAACCGCCGCGCCGCAAGCAGACCACGTCGCCGTGGGCGCACATCCGCCGTTCGAAGATCCACGGGCGGGGCGTCGTCGCCACGAAGGATATTCCCTCGGATACGCGCATCATTGAATACGAGGGCGAGCGCATCACCAAGGCGGAGTCCGAGCGGCGCGACGAAGCCCGCGAGGCGCGCGCGGCCCGCGGCGGCGACGGGTGCGTCTACATTTTTGAGATCAACAAGCGCACCGACCTCGACGGACACATGGCCTGGAACACGGCGCGGTTGCTCAACCACTCGTGCGAGCCGAACTGCAAAAGCGAAAACATCCGCGGGCACATCTGGCTCACGGCGCGCCGCGACATCGCGAAGGGCGAGGAGCTCACGTTTGATTACGGGTTCGACGTGGAAAACTGGCAGGCGCATCCGTGCCGCTGCGGTTCCAAAAAATGCGTCGGCTACATCGTGGCCAAGAGCCATCGCTGGCGGTTGCGGAAGCGCCTGGCCGAGGCTCGCCGCGCGAAGAAGACCGCGTAGGTTGTCGCCATGCCTGTCACCGCCGCGCACGCCATCAAAGCTCTCTGCCTGCGCGAGCCGGCGCTCACGCTCGCCGTGGCCGAGAGCATGACGGGCGGACGCGTGCAGGCGGCGCTCACGGCGGTGCCGGGCGCGTCGGGGTATTTCCTCGGCGGGGTCACGGCTTACTCGCTCGATCAAAAAGTCGCGCTGCTCGGCGTGAAGCGCTCCGCCGCCGCCAAGGTGAACTGCGTATCGGCGGCCGTCGCCGAGGAGATGGCGCGCGGCGCGGTGGCGCTGTTCGGCGCCGACGTGGCGGCGGCCACGACCGGTTACGCCGAGCCCTCGCCGGCGCAGGGTGTGGACGCGCCGTTTGCGTGGTGGGCGATCGCGCGGCGGGTGACGCCGCGACGCTGGCGCATCGCGACCGGCCGCGTGGTGTGCCCCGGCATGAACCGCACGCAGGCGCAGGCGGCGGTCGCGGACGCGGTGGTGGCGGAACTCGCGGCATTTTTGAACAGTTCTGAAATCTGATATACCCCATGGCTTTCTCTGAATTTTCCGGTTCCACCGCCCGCCGCTTTGTGCGTGCGCTGGTGAAGTTTTATTATCCGCGCATCGAGGTGAGCGGCGCGGACCGCATCCCGCAGGAAGGCCCCGTGCTGCTCGTGGCCAACCACCCGAATTCGCTGATTGATCCCGTGCTGCTTGGCGTGGCGGCGCGACGTCCGGTGAGCCTCATGGCCAAGGCCCCGCTTTTTGACATTCCGCTGTTTGGCAAAGTCCTGCGCGCGCTCGGCATGGTGCCCGCGTATCGCGGCACCGACGACCGGCTGCTGGTTGCGCGCAATTTGGAGTCTCTCGCCATCGCGGCCAAACACCTTGCGAAAACCGGGAGCGTGATGGGCATTTTCCCGGAAGGGAAAAGCCACGACGCGCCGCAACTCGCGCAGGTGCGTTCGGGCGCGGCGCGGCTCGCGATGCAGGCGCTCGCCGCCGGCGCGAAGGGACTGAAGATTGTGCCGATCGGCCTGCACTACGAAGAGAAGGAGCGCTTTCGCAGCGCGGTATGGATCAAGGTCGGCGAGCCCGTCGATGCAGCCGCGTGGCTCGCGCAGAACGCCGGCGACGAGCATGTCGCGATGCGCACGCTCACGGTCGAACTTCAGGCGCGTTTAAAAACCGTCGTGCTCCATCTCGACGAAGCCGGCTGGCAACCGTTGCTCGAAGACTTGCAGGCGCTCCTGCCGGCGGCGGGTTTCAAACGGCGCAACGCGCTCGATGGCCTGCACCGGCAGCAAGCGGCGGTGGATGCGATCAACTATTTCCATCGCACGGATCGTCCGCGGGCCGAGGCGGCGGCGGCTCGCGTGCGGGCGCACGGCGCGGCGTTGCGCGCGGCGGGCGTGCCGGCCGATGACCTGGAGATTTCGCTGCAAGGGCGGATGCTCGTCGGGGCGTTTTTGCTGACGACGTTGAAACTGGTTTCGGGGGCGTTGTTCGGCTTCTTCGGTCTGGTCACGCATCTCGTGCCGTATCTGTTTGTGCGGCTGGTGACCCAGTGGTGGCCGGCGCCGGGGCAGATGACGCTGGCGTTGAACCGCCTGCTGTTGGGCCTGCCGGTTTACGGTCTCTGGTATGGCGCGACGGCGTGGTGGCTCGCTGATTATTTCGTGCCGTGGGTGGTGGTGACGTGGCTCGTGCTCATGCCGGTGAGCGCGCTCGTGGCGCTCGATAACGCGCGTCGCTGGGGGAGCCTCGCGCCGCGCTTGCGCGCGACCGTGAGTCTGCTCTTCCGCTCCAAGGTGCGCACGGAGTTGCTGGCTTCGCAGGCGGCGGTGGTGTCCGAGTTGGGCATCCTCGCGAAGGAGTTTTACGCGGTGTCGCCCGCGCTGCCCGAAGTCGCGGTGGTGGCGACGCGCCGGTATCGTCCGCCGTTGTGGTTGAACCTCACGGTCGGCGCGGCGTGCCTGACGGGCGTGGTGTGGTTTTCGGCGTGGTTGCTGCGCGACCGTCCGACGGAATACCTGCGGGCCGATGCGCCCGACATCGCGGCGCTCGCGCCGGCGCAACTCGATGAGCAGATGGCGGGCGATGAACGCGCGCTTGTTGCGGTGATCGACGGACTGGCGGAGTTGGAAAAAACGTATCAGGCCTTCGACGCCGAGCTGACGTCGGGCAAACGCAGTTATTACACGCAGGCCGATGACGATGAGATCCGGCGCCTGCTGCTCACGTTCCTGAGTTACCGGGCGGCGTTGTTGCGCACGGTGTGGAAATACCAGCGCAACGAAGACGTGAAGCCCGAGCCGGAGCGGTTGCGCGCGCTGTTGCTGCACTACACGGCGGCGGCGGTGGCCTATGATTATACGGGGCGGTTTGTGCAGGCCTTTGAGGGACGCGAGCGCGCGATCAAAAAACTCAACGAAGCGGAGCCGCGCTGGGAGTTGCCGGCGGGCACGTATGATTTGATCCGGGCCAATCTCGCCAACGCGAAGCACCGCCGGTGGCTGGAGGCCGGTTGGAAAAATTATCAGCGCACCCTGCCGGCGTGGCAGGCGACGGGGCTCACGGCGGGCGAGCCGTATGAGAAGTTCCATGCATCGATCGCGCTCGCGGCGAAGAACACCGCGGCGCTGTCGAGTGCGTTGGTCGCCTACAAAGTGGACACGGCGTTGTCCGAAGTGACGGGTGTGGCCAAAGGCGGCTACTACCGCGCGAGCTCGGCGATCTCGACGCTCATCGGCGACACCAAGATCCGCGAGCCGCGTCACGGGAAAGCGCTGATCACACCGGAGTTGATGGAGCGGCTGCGTCCGCTGCTGCAGCCGGGCGACATCCTCATCGAGCGACGCAACTGGTATATGTCGAATGCGTTTCTGCCCGGCTACTGGCCGCATTCGGCGCTCTACGTGGGCACGCCGGAGCAGTTGAAGGAATCGGGGCTCGATCAAGACACGCGGATTCGCGACCGGCTGGAGGCGTTTACGAAGCGCGATGCGAGCGGGCACGGGTATGCGATCATCGAAGCCGTGAGCGAAGGCGTGGTGTTTTCCACGGTGGAGCACTCGATCGGCGAGGCGGATTCGGTGGCGGTGCTGCGGCCGAATCTGACGCCGCTGCAGAAACGCGAAGTGATCGCGCGGGCGTTTGGCAACGTGGGGAAGCCTTACGATTTCGACTTCGATTTTTTCAGCGCGGACAAGCTCGTGTGCACGGAAGTCGTGTATCGGTCGGTGAACGGGATGATCAACTTCCCGCTGGCGGACATCCTCGGACGCAAGACGCTGCCGGCGGTGGACATCGTGAAATTCTGGATGTCGCCGGACGGCGGACCGCTGCTGACGTTTATTGCGTTCCTCGATGGCAACGAACGCACGGGCAAATGCGTATGGGCGGGCCCGGGCGACCTTGCGGAGTCGGTGAGCCGGCCGGCGCTGACGTGGTTGCAGTGAAAAAGAAAAGCGCCGACGAGAGCGTCGGCGCTTCTTTTTACGTCAGCTCGTTTTGGAACAGCTCCCAGACTTCGCCGTTGGGGCCTTCGAAAAACGAGAGGCGCACCGGGACGGGACCGGCGCCGTTGGTCGTCTGGATGACGACATCCTTCGGCTCGACGGTGATCTTGCAGCCGGCGGCGCGCACGCGCTCGGTCACGGCCTTTACGTCGGACGCACGGATCGCGAGGTGAAACAAAATGCCGCCGGGCGCGGGTGTCTCGGTGTGGTTCTCGAAGATCTCCAGGTAGTTGCCGCCGCCGGTGTCGAACATGCCGGCGCGGTTGCCGTCGGGATAAGCCCAGGTGACTTTTTCGGCGAAGCCAAGGACCTCGGTGTAAAACGCAACCGAGGCGTCCCAGGCTTTGGTTTTCAAGGCGACGTGGTGGATGCCACCGCCGCCGAGAACGGGATTAACGTAGGCCATGTTACGGCGACAACTGGGTGACGTAATCGACGAGCGGACGGACGTAGCCGGGGATAGGATTGATGAAGTTGCCGTAGAGGAGTTCGGGCAGATCGTAATCAACCTCGTAGAACGCACGGTTGATGGAGTCGCTGCGGTTGATGTAGCCGCTCTTCACGGTGGCGCCGGCAAAGATGCCCTTTTGGTTGGTATAAACGAGGACCGGCACGTTGAGGAGCTTCTGGTTGGTTTTCTCGATCTCGGTATCGTGGGGGCCGAAGGCGGCGGCGGCATCGACGCCGATGTTGAAGCGACCGAGGAAGAGCAGGCGCGGGGTCTTTTCGTCCATGATCACATACACCGACTCCAGGCGCGTGCCGCCGAGTTGCAGGCCGAAGCTGGCCTGGCCGGCGCGGATCACCACGGGGATGCTCCATTTGCCGTTGGCTTTTTTGACCAGGATCGTGCCGTAGCCCTCTTGGAAGCCGATGCCGATGCCCAGTTTGAACTGGGTGGTGATGACGATGGCCTTGGCGTTCTGCAGCACTTGAGCGGGAATGGCGCGCGCGGGATCGGCTTGGAATTCGCGGAGGATCGCTTCGCAGGTTTCGACGCGATCAATGAAGCGGTAGCGGTCGGCGTCAGTATCGGCGCGGGCCACCGAAACGGCGGCGAGCAGGACAATGAGAAGGGAGAAGATTTTGTTCATGACAGAAAAATGAGAGACGCAGGTATGCAGGACAATGTGATGCAAGGAAAGCGTGGAGTGGAAAGGGTTCCGCCTCGGGGCCGGTTATCACTACTCCAGTGGGTATTCCCCGGGCGAGTTTTTGGAGGCCCGACGACCTCGTCGGGCTTGTGCTGAACACTCAACCCAACGGACCCGACGAGGTCGTCGGGTCTCCAGTCCAAGCAAGCCTGGGTGCACTTAACGGAGTGGTGCTAGTCCAGTTCGCGGTCGGCGAGGTCGTCCTCGTCCCAGCCAAAGTAGTGGCCGAGCTCGTGCAGGTAGGTGATGCGCACCTCGTCCCGAAACACGGTTTCGTCGCCCTCGGCGAAGTCCCAGAGGTTTTCGAGGAAGAGGATGATTTCCGCCGGCATGGGTTGTTCGTCACGCAGTTCACCGCCATGGGCGGAGCCGGTGAACAGGCCGAGAATGTCATCTTCAAAGCCCTCATCCAGGAGGTGTTGGCCGGGCAGTGCCTCGTAGTGCACAGGAATGGCATCGGCGAACGGACGCAGGGTGCCGGGCAGTTTTTTTTGCGTGGCTTGGACCACGGTGACGGCGAGTTCGGTGAGCCGGGCGAGAGTCATGTTGAAAATCGTGTAACGGCCGTAAACGAGGCGGCGTCTTGGTGTGTGTTACCGCATAACTCAAATTAACCCGTCATGAAAAGCACCCGTAAATATATTCTCGCCGTCTGCGCTCTCGCAATCGGCTTTGCCCTCCCCGTCGTCCGCGCTGAAGACGCGCCTGCCAAGCCCAAGCACGAAGGCGGCAAGGGCGGCGAACACGGCGGTGGCGATCGCGCCGCCATGCTGAAAGAGAAGCTCAACCTGACCGACGCCCAAGTCGCGGATATCAAGAAGATCCTCGCCGACGAGCAGGCCGAACTGAAGGCCCTCAAGGAAAAGGCCGGCGATCAGAAGGAAAAAGGCCCGGAGATGAAGAAGATCCGCGAAGGCACCAAGGCCAAGATCGACGCCGTGCTCACGCCCGAGCAGCGCGCCAAGTTCGAGGAAATGCGTCCCAAGGGTCCGAAGGACGGCAAGAAAGAAGGCAAGAAGGAGAAGAAAGCCGCCGAATAATCACGCTCCGCTTTGCGTATCCACCTTCACGGGTGGCGCGTGAGGCAGAAGAGGTTTCCTGAAACCGCCGGTGCCTGCAAAGGCCCGGCGGTTTTTCGTTTTCGACAACGTGCGCGGCACCCGCACGCTGCGCGGCATGTCAACGACTGCACCGCGGGTGATTGTGATTGGCGGCGGCGCCGCCGGATTTTTCGCGGCCATCGCCTGCGCCGAGGCCAACCCGGCCGCGCATGTCGTGCTCTACGAGGCAACCGCGCATCCGCTGGCCAAGGTGCGCATCTCCGGCGGCGGTCGCTGTAATGTCACGCACGCCTGTCCCGAGCCGCGTGAACTCGTGAAACGGTATCCGCGCGGCGGACGCGAATTGCTCGGGCCGTTCAACCGGTTCGGCCCGCGCGACACCATCGCCTGGTTCGCGGCCCGCGGCGTGGAACTCAAAACAGAAGGCGACGGCCGCATGTTTCCCATCACCGATGATTCGGGCACGATCATCGACTGCCTGCGCCGCACGGCCGACCAGGCGGGCGTGAAAGTTTATATGACGATGGGCGTGCGCAACGTGGAGCAGGTCGGCGAGCGCTTCCACGTCGAGTTCACCGACAGCTCGGTGGGCGACTTCGACCGCGTGCTCATCGCCACGGGCGGCACCAAGGGTTCCGCCGGCCAGACCATCGCGGCGCGTCTCGGCCACACCATCGAGAATCCGGTGCCGTCGCTGTTCACGTTTCACATCGACGACGCGCGCATCCGCGGACTCGAAGGGTTGTCCGTTCCCGACGCCGGCACCTCGGTGCAAGGCACCAAGCTGAAGGATTCGGGAGGGTTGCTCATCACGCATTGGGGCATGAGCGGCCCGGCGATTTTAAAACTTTCGGCATGGGGCGCGCGCGAACTCTCGGAGCGCGGCTACAAGTTTACGCTGGTCGTTTCATGGGCCGAAGGGCGCACGGTGGCGCAGACTTTGGAGACGCTCGTCGCGGCGCGCCTGGCCAACTTGAAGAAGCAGATCGCCACGTGGAACCCCTTCGCGCTGCCGTCGCGCTTGTGGGAGCGGCTGATCGTCGCGGCCGGCATCACGCCGCAAACAGTGTGGACATCGGTATCGAATAATTCGTTACAACTGCTGGCCGGCCAGGTCGCGGCGGCGGAGTTCACGGTCGAAGGCAAAAGCCTCAACAAGGACGAGTTCGTGACGTGCGGCGGCGTGCGGTTGCGCGAGGTGGATTTCAAGACGATGGAGAGCCGGGTGTGTCCGGGGCTGCACTTCGCGGGCGAGGTGCTCGACATCGACGGCATCACGGGCGGGTTCAACTTCCAGGCGGCATGGACGACGGGCTGGCTGGCGGGGCGGGCGATGGCCGGCCTGAGCGAAGACGCGGGCTGAGGCAGGCCGTTTTTCCATGCCCAGCTACTGGCAACTGCTGTTGTTGATTCTTCCGGTCTTCGTGCTGATCGCGCTCGGCGCGGGCATGCGGAAGATGCAGTGGCTGACGGCCGAGGCGGATGCGAGTCTGCTCAAGCTCGTCGTCAACTTCCTCTACCCGTGTTTGATTTTCGACAACGTGCTCGGGAACGCCGCGCTGCGTCAGCCGGGCAATCTGTATCTCGCGCCACTGGTGGGCTTCGTGACGATCACGATGGGGATTTACGTGGCGTATTATGCGGGCCGCGCGCTCGGCCTCACGCAGGGGAGCGGACTGCGGACGTTCGCGTTTTCAACGGGCATTTATAATTACGGTTACATTCCGCTGCCGCTGATGATCGCGTTGTTTGGCAGCGAAAGTGTGGGCGTGCTGCTGGTGCACAATGTGGGCAGCGAGGCAGCGATTTGGACGGTGGGAATTCTGATGCTCACGGGTCTGTCGTTGCGCGCGGGCGGCTGGCGGAAGCTGATTAACGCGCCGATCTTCGCGCTCATCGCGGCGGTCGTGATCAACAAGCTGAACCTCGGGCAGTTTATGCCGGGCGTGGCGACCAACGTGATTCACTTGAGTGCGGCGTGCGCGATCCCGCTCGGGTTGCTGCTGATCGGCGCGACGTTGATGGAGTTTTTCAACCGGCCGCGTGAATTGTTCGAAATGAAGGTGAGCGTGGCGTCGAGTCTGCTGCGGCTGGGCGTGCTGCCGGTGTTGTTTCTGCTGCTGGCGAAGTGGCTGCCGTGTCCGGATGATTTGAAACGCGTGATCATCGTGCAGGCGGCGATGCCGGCGGGGATTTTGCCCTTGGTGATCGCGAAGCACTATGGCGGGCATTCGCTGACGGCGGTGCGGGTCGTGATCGGCACGACGGTGCTCGGCGTTTTCCTGATTCCGCTCTGGCTGAAGGTCGGGCTCGCGTGGGTGCTGGGCTGAGCAGCCGGCCCGGCGGAATCAGACGTAACGGCGTAACCGCCACGTGTCGTGATGAAGGAGCAGCCGGCGGGGCGTAACGGTCTGCTCGCCGGCGCGAAGGCGCGCGACGGTCTGATCGATCAGGCGGGCGAGGAGGTCGGGGTTGAGTCCGATGCGTTCGACGGTGAGTTCGTTATCGTCGATGAAGGGCAGGTTGATCGAGTTGTTGCCAAAAAGGATGCGGTGCTTTTTGGCCAGCAGCGAAAACGCGGACGGATTTCCATGGGTGAATTCGGCGGAGGCGTGTTCATCCAGCAGGGCGATGCCGAGGCGGTCAGAGGCCGGCGCGGGGGCGTGAATCAAGGACGCGATCAGATCGGGTTTGCAGGAAACGAACTGGCATTTGAAGCCCTTGGCCTGGGCCAGGCGCGCGAAGGTTTTTCCGCGGCCTCGGTTATATTCCAGACCTTCGGGAATCAGGATTTTTCGGATGCCGTGCGTGTGTTTCCAGAGGGTAAGCACCTTAAGGTAAGCGGGCTTGGGGTCCGTGATGATATCAGGCGGAAGGCAGGGCGTCTCTCCGCCGTGTCCGATGATGATGCCGCGCACGCCCGCATCCTTGAGCCGCAGGATGGTGTTGCGGTTGTGTTTGAAGGGATAGAGCCAGAGCGCGAAATCGATTTTATGCCGTAGGAGGTGATCGCCGAAATCGGGCTTCAGATCCTCGACTTCGGAGTAGGGAATCGTTTCCAGGACGAGGTTTTGTTTCCAAAGCCGTTCGCCCAAGGCATAGGGCAGGTTTTTGTGAATGTGGGAATAGCGGGCGCCAAACAACCAGAGCGGCATGCCGACGACGCCTTGGATGGCTCCACGATAGCAGCCGCCCTGGCCGGAGCCGGGGATCTCGGTATGCGATCCGCGGATACCAATTAAGAGACCCTCGGTTTCCAAGCGTGAGCGGGCGAGATGGGCGGTGCGCAGGGAGACGCTGAAGTGGGCGGCGATTTCCCGGAGCGGGTAAAATACGATGCTCGTGTTGCCTTGATGGCGCGTGATGAGCGGACGCAGCGCATCGGCGATCAGGGAGATTTTATTCCGGGAGGTATTGAAGCCGCGGACCGTGGTCAGGCTCGTCTTCAATCCGGGAAGGGGCGAACAGAGCAGGGAGCGGGGCATGGGGAAACCGAGGGAAAGGACGTGCGCGAGGAAGGGGTGGAATCGCGAAGGAAGCCGGGGCTGGCGTCGGTGATTCAGGCAGGCGAAAGGGCGCGCCGGTGTCTAAGTAAAAGTAATCCATTGGCGGCAGCAGGGTTCTTTTTACTTAGTTTATACCTCGTTGATGAGGCGGGTGATTCCGAGGATGCCGGGCCTGCCGCCGCGTTTCCCCGCCGTCGTGCGGAGGAGCCTTCGTTAAGTGTTAGCAACCCCCTACCTCTATGAATGGATCATTGTGTCAGCGATTCGGCCGCCTGATGGCGGCTTCACTCCCGGCCCTGCTTTTGCCGTGTCTCAGTCTGGCGGATACCACGTTCAACTTCACCCTGACTCGCGCCGGAAAAACCAGCGCGGGCGTCTATGATTCGACCGGGAAACTCGTGGCCACGCTGTGGTCCGATGCCTACTACAATGCCGCCGGCACTTACTCGGCGGTGTGGGACAACAAAGACGACCACGACGTGACGGTTCCGGCGGGCACCTATACGATCAAGGTGCTGGCGCATAACAGTAACTACGTGTGGGAAGGCGTGGTCGGTAACACGTCGGACAACACCTCGGGACTGTCCGTGCATTCGTGTTACAAGTTCACCACAACGATGGCGTTCACCGGCACGGGCGCGGGCGACACCAAGGGATTTTATTCGGTGGGCTACAGCGAAAACTCCGCGCCATTTTATACCTTCGAGGGGTCCACGCCCAACCAGGTTGCGCAGCGGCTGCAGGGCTGCCTCACCGGGGGCAACGACTACGACTGGGACTACTCCACGTCGGACGGCTCGGTCGTGTATTTCGCGTGTCCGGCCACGCAAAACCAGACCACGCCGGTGCTCGGGCAGACACCCAACGCCGGCGCGGTGTGCGCGTTTAATGCCGATGGCACGCGCATGCTGTTTAGCACCGGCACGGTCGTGAACGAGAAATACCATCCGTTCGTGAACGGCATTTTTGTCGGCACGCAGCCGGGCATCAGCGGCATCGCCGTGCAAAAAGGCGCGGGCACGTTGCTGGCCGTCGCAGTCGGCGCGGACAACAAGGTCTATTTCAGGCACAAGACGACGGGCGCTGCGGTTGCGTCGTTCACCGTGACCAGCCCCGGATCGCTGGCGTTTGATTCGAGTGACAACCTCTGGGTCGTCTCCGGCACGTCGGTTTTGAAATACACCAACGTCGTCGCGTCGCCCGGTTCGCCGACTCTGGCGCTGACGATCCCCGGCTTCACTCTGCCGCAGGCCATCGCGGTTTCCCCCGCGACCGCGCCGCAGCCGAACTTGCTTCTGGTGCAGGACGGCGGCGCATCCCAGCAGATCAAAGCCTACAACGCGTCCGGCGTCTCCCAGTGGACGTTCGGCTCGGCGGGCGGTTATGCGACCAGCCCCAACGTCACCACGAGCAAGTTCTGGTTCCGTGATATCCGCGGTTCGATCGCGTTTCAGCCCGACGGGAGCTTCTGGATCGTCGATTACATGAACTGCCGGAATCTCAACTACACGTTGTCCTCCACCGCCGGTGTTGCGCCCACGTATGCGAAGCAGATCGCCTACATTCCGGGTTTTTATACGACGTCGGTGGACCAGACTAATCCGAACCGCGTGTTCGCGGCGACGAACGGCAAGTGGTTCGAATACTCCGTGAATTACGGCATCGCCCTTGGCGGCACCAACGGCTCCTGGACCCTCGTGAAAAACTGGGGCTACGGCGTTCCCGCTGACCACAAGAACTTCACCCTCGAGGGGCCGCGCGGCGTGACCACGATGAGCAACGGCCGCACCTACGCGCTCGCAAGAAAGGCTTCCTCCAACCAGTCCACCTTTGAGTTGCCGTCGTCGGGCAACATCCGCCTCACCGCGGCGCCCAACACCACGTCGGTGTTCATTTATCCCGACGGCACGCTGCGCACGGCGACAGTCGCGTCGAACGTGCTGACGTTTAAAAAACAGGCGCTGACCGGCTTCGATGTGAACAACGATCCGCAATGGGCCGCGGCAACCACGCTCGCGACCGCGCCGGCAGTGGCCAACGTGAACCCGTCTTCGGGCAACGACAGCGGTGGTCCGCGCGTGCCGATCACCTCGGGCAACAAGCTGGTCTTCTTTGATAACAGTCCGCGTCTCGGCATGCACCTCGGCGGTGTTAACCTGAGCGGCAGCACGACGTCGTGGATGTGGGAAACCGCGCCCGCCATCGAGCAGGGCCTCTACCTGTGGGGCGACGGTTCCTATGAAAGCATCGCCAGCGTGAATTACTACGGCGGCCTGCACGACGCGCGCGGTGTGAACATCGTTTACCAATACAAGGGCGAAGCCTGGCAGGGCGGCGAAGCCAGCCAGATGATGCACTATCATGAGAACGGTCTGTTCGTCGGCCAATTCGGCACCTCGGGTAAAGCGTTCTCGAAGGATAGCGTGGCCGGTTTCGCCGGCAACACGCTGACCGGTGCGATGACGGTGTCGGGTTCGAACACCTACTTCTACGTGAACGACGAATCCCAGCACGGCGGCATTCATCGCTGGCGCCTGGACGGCACGAACACCCTGGCCGAGCTCTCCGGCAGCGGCGTGCTCGATTCGACCATCGCGCTCACGGGAACGGCTCCGGCCGCCAGCGCGCCCTCGCGTCCCGGCGTGCCGGCCGCGCCGCTCCACTGCAACGCGACGCCCGGCGCGGGAAATGTTTACCTTCAGTGGGACACTTCGCCCAACGCGATCTACTACCAAGTCCGCCGTGCGACGGCGTTCAGCTCCGGTTACCAGATCATCGCGACCAGCGTGTTCGCCAATGTTTACAACGACGAGGACGTGGTGGACGGGACGACGTATTATTACCGCGTCGTGGCGGTGAATTCGGCCGGCGCGAGCAATCAGTCTGCGGCGTCGCCGGGCACTCCGAGCGTGGCGTCCAACATCTACGAGGCGGAGCACGGCGTGTTGAGCAGCCTGAGCGTGCGCCCCGACCTCTGGGCTTCGGGAGGCCAGCAGGTGGGCAACAACGGCGACGGTTCCGTGACGATCAGCAACATCAACGGCGGCGCCGGCGGCACGGTGCAGATGATCATCCGTTATGCGCACAAGACCGCCAGCAACTGGACCGGCGCGACGCTCAAGATCAACGGCGCCACCGTGACGTTGCCGGCGCTTCCGCCCACCGCCGGCTGGCAGGGTGGAATCGTGAATCCTTACGGCGAAGTCTCGCTCAACGTCACGCTCACGGCCGGCGCGACCAACACGCTGGTCATGACCAAACCGCCCTGCCTGGATAAATTCACCTTCCGCGTGAGCACTTCGTTCATTGGCGAGCCGTGGGAAATCCCCGCCGGCTCGGGCACGCTCAAAATCGAGACGGAGCACTACAACTACGGCGGCCAGGGTATCGGCTTTAACGATACGGGCGTCGTCGATGCCAACTCCAACTACCGGCCCTCTGATGCCGTGGGCAACTCCAGCGTGCCGGCGGCGTCGAATGGTTATAACATCGGCTACATCTCGCCCGGTGAATGGACGGAATACACGGTCGAGGTGCCGACGACCAAGGCCTACACGCTGACGGTTTACGCCGGCACCAACCAGACGGGCAGAACATTGCGTGTGCAGGACGAGACGGGCACGAACCTTACGGGCACGATGACCGTTGGAAATACCGGCAGTTACAACGTTTACGGCGCGAACACCGCCACCGTGAACCTGACGGCCGGCACGCACATCCTGCGAATTCATAACATCACCGGCGGCTACAACCTCGATTACTTCACGCTGAGTCATTGAGGTCCGAGCCGGCTCGCCGAGCAGATTCTTCCAAGCAGAAGCCCAACCTGTCCGCAGGTTGGGCTTTTTGGCGTTTCGCGTGGAGGATTGGGAAACGGTGCGTGGTTTTATAAACGGCTGCGCATTGACGACCTGAGGACCGCCGGACTTGCTCGGCGACTATTATGGAATGGCTACTTGATCCTCAGATCTGGATTTCACTGCTCACGCTGACCGCGCTCGAGATCGTTCTCGGCATCGACAACGTGATCTTCATTTCGATCCTCGCCGGCAAACTGCCGAAGGATCAGCAGCCCCGCGCCCGCAAGCTCGGCCTGTCGCTCGCGCTCATCACGCGCATCCTGCTTCTCTTCAGCATCACCTGGCTGATGAAGCTCACGACGGATCTTTTCACGGTGCCCGTCCTCAATGAGGGCATGTCGGGCAAGGATCTTATCCTGTTCGTCGGCGGTCTGTTCCTGATCGGCAAGAGCGTGATGGAAATCCACGAGAAGCTCGAAGGCGAAGAGGGCCACGCGAATCCTTCCAAGGGCAAAACGAAGTTCGCCGCCGTGATCGTGCAGATTCTGCTCCTTGATATCGTGTTCTCCCTCGACTCGGTCATCACCGCGGTCGGCATGGCGAACAACATCTGGGTCATGGTGACGGCCGTGGTCATCGCGCTCGGCGTGATGCTGGCGTTTGCCGGCGCGATCAGCGATTTCGTGAATCGTCATCCGACGCTCAAGATGCTCGCGCTGTCGTTCCTGATTCTCATCGGTGTGACGCTCGTGGGCGAATCGCTCGGCCAGCACATCCCGAAGGGTTACATCTACTTCTCCATGGCCTTCGCCTTCGGCGTGGAAATGTTGAACCTGAAGCTCCGCACGAAGAGCCAGGCCGACAAGCCGGTCGAACTGCGTTCGCCGATCAACTGAGGCGGCTACCGGAGCGATCCGGTGGTCTTGCGCAGCCCCGAGCGTGAGCTCGGGGAGCGGAGGGGGGCGGCCGATCACGGGGTGCGCTCGCCCTTCGGCTCACGTCTCGGACTACGGTCTGCCGGTTATTTTTCGACTCCGGATTTTCGCCATACGACGACCGGTTCGGTGTAATGTCCTTCGAGGACATGGGAGCACAACAAGGAATTAAAACCGGCCAGATTGTGAATAGCGCGCAACGCGTCTTCGCTGCCGCCGGTGCGATCGGGAAACCCGATGTCAACCGAGCCGCCCTTTAGGTGCCAAAAAATGCAGGGCGTCACTGTGCTGTAGGCCGTGGCATAAACGGACACTTCTTTCAGATCGGACCAGGCGATCTGTTTGGTTTCCCCTTTGGCTGTTGTGAGCGTGATGTCGGTGGCGGTTACTTTCAGTGACGCATCGGACTCGGACGTATCCATCAAGCGCTGAATACGGGAGAAGAGATTCATGGGGTTCACGCGATTTGCCTGCGCATCACGCGAGTTTCTCGCCCGTGCGCTGCTCGACGGCCCAGCGGTAAACGTCCACGTAATGGGCGGCGCTGATTTTCCAACTGAAGTCCTTGGCCATGCCGTTTTGGCGGATGCGGGCGAACTCCTTCGGGTTGTCGTAGTAGGTCGCGCAGGCCCAGCCCACGGTGTTGTAAAGCGCGGGCGCGGTGGCGTCGGTGAAGAGGAAGCCGGTGCCCTTGCCCGTGCCTTCGACGTATTGCTCGACGGTGTCGATCAGGCCGCCGGTCGCGCGGGCGAGCGGCACGGTGCCGTAGCGCATCGCATACAACTGGGTGAGTCCGCAAGGTTCGCTGCGGCTGGGCATCACGAAACAATCGGCTCCGCCCTGGATGAGGTGCGAGAGCTCGTTGTCGTAACCGACATAGACGCCGACCTTGCCGGGGTATTGCGCGGCGATCCAGCGGAAGGCGTGTTCGAGGCCGGGGTCGCCTGAGCCGAGAATCGCGAACTGCACGTGCATGCGGCTGAGGATGTGCGGCAGCGCCTCGGCGAGGAGATCGAGGCCCTTTTGCTGGGCGAAGCGCGCGACGACGCCGAAGACGGCGATGTGCGGGTCCTGGGTGAGGCCGAGGCGGGCTTGCAGCGCCTGTTTGCAGGCGGCTTTTCCGACGAAGCTGGCGGGCGTGTAGTGGGCGGGCAGATACTTGTCGGTCGCAGGATTCCAGGCGGCGGTGTCGATGCCGTTGACGATGCCGAGCAGATCGCCGGCGCGGAAACGCAGCACCTCGTCGAGGCCCCAGCCGCCGGCGAGGGTCTTGATTTCCTCGGCGTAGGTGGGGCTCACCGTGGTGAGTTTGGTGGAGTGATACAGGCCGGCCTTGAGCATGTTGACGGCGCCGGTGGATTCGACGCTGTCGGGGCGGAACTCGGAGGCGGGCAGGCGGGCGAAGTCGAGCACGCGGCGGTCGGCGTAGCCCTGGTGTTCGAGGTTGTGGATCGTGAAGACCGAGGCGGTGCGGCCGAGCGGCGTGTTCTTCAGCGTGGTATTCAGATAAACGGGGAGCAGGCCGGTCGTCCAATCGTGCGCGTGAACGACGTCGGGAATCCAGTCGAGCTGCTGGCAGAGCGCGAGGGCGCCGCGGGAGAGAAAGGCGAAGCGGAGGTCGTTGTCGGTGTGGGAGCCCCACGGGCCGGCGTAAACCTCGGGGCGGGAGAAGAAGCCGTCGTGCTCCAGCAGATACACGGGGACCTGGGTGCCGGGCAGCGAGGTTTCCCACGTGCGGGCCCAGTGGGCCTCGGTGCCGACATCGACGCCGAGCGGTTCTGGGCGGGCGGTGCGCGGGGCGTGCGCTTTGACGGAGCCGTAGGCGGGGCAGACGATGCGCACATCATGACCGAGGCCGGCGAGCTCCTTGGGGAGGGCGCCGGTCATGTCGGCGAGTCCTCCCACTTTGACGAACGGTTCAACTTCGGGCGTGACGAAAAGAATTCTAAGTGGTCGCACGGGAGTGAGAAAAACAAACCGCGCGTCGTTGCCGAGTGAATAGTTCACACTAGACGCAATGGGTATGAAAAACCCCAGTCCGGCGGGCGGACTGGGGTTGAGGGGAAAGGGCCGGACCACTCGCTGGCGCTCGTGGCTACGAGCGGCTCACCGGGACGGTTCGCCTTACCCGTTACAGGGCTTTGGGGAGATCGACGTCGAGTTCGACGGCGTGCGGATGGTGGCGCTTTTCCTTGAGCTCGCTGTGGCGCTTGCGGAGGAGGCCGTCGAGTTTGTCGGCGAGGAGATCGACGGACTTATAGGCGTCGTCGCTGTCGACGGAGGCGACGATGTCGGGGCCGCTGATTTCGATGTGACCCTTGGCGATAAAGTGGACCTGCGAGGTTTTGGTTTTGTCGATTTCGATGTCGATGCGGATGCGATCAATGCGCGGTTCGTGGCGCAGGAGCCGGGCGGCTTTTTCGTTGATGATCGCGCGCATGGCGTCGGTGAGTTCGAGGTGAATACCGCGAAGGATAACCTTCGCGCCGATAACTTCCGGAGTGATGTGGGGCATACGCTACGAGTAGAGCACAACGGCGGGGATTTGTTGCCTGTAAAATCCAATCAGACCGAATTCATTTGAGCGGAGGTCAGGCGCGCGGTGCGTGCGCACGATGGCGACCGGGGCTCGTGCCGGTGTGGCGTTTGAACCATACGGTGAAATGCGAGTCGCTGCGGAAGCCGAGCCGGGCGGCGAGCGCTTTCACGGGCGCGGTGTCGGTCTCCAGCCAGAGGCGGGCGGTTTCGAGGCGGCGGCGCTCCCAGTATTGGAGCGGGGTGAGTTGAAATTGAGTTCGAAACAGGCGGTTGAGTTGCACGGCGCCGATACCGCTGGTGCGGGCGAGCGCGGCGCGGGGATAGCCCGCATTGAGCGGGGCGTC